>ERZ809114.326-NODE-326-length-32613-cov-9.779593_pt1 | contig 32613 bp, 26 predicted proteins | sample MGYA00520519_ERZ809114 | MGnify/ENA primary metagenome ERZ809114 (study PRJEB31570, sample SAMEA3212991) | Homo sapiens | biome: human-gut; feature: human gut; material: fecal | place: Sweden | collected 2011 ...
AAATCAAGTGAAACGAACCCGCTGTGGTTTGAAATTGGGGTATGGGAACCAGTCATACATGAAAAAGAAAAAAGCAAACCTGCTGCCAATGATCTAAATAGTTTTAACCCTAGCACCTTTAAAAGCTTGACTGCTCCTAAATTCAAAGAAGGAACCAGCCTATATTTAGAAAAAGCTGAGCCCTCGATGAATATCAATGGAAATGACCAACAGTCAGATAACCTAAAGAAATCAAGTGAAACGAACCCGCTGTGGTTTGAAATTGGGGTATGGGAACCAGTCACATATGAAAAAGAAAAAAGCAAACCTGCTATCAATGATCTAAATCAGTCTAAATATTCACCGACTACAGATAAAAATACTCATCAACAGCAAACAGTGGATCAAAAAAGGAATAAAGCAATAAACTTAGTCAAACAGCAAGAAAAAAAGCGTACGGGCTCTACTGAAAAATTAACAAGATAAAAACAGTCGCCAAAATTGGCGACTGTTTTTAGGTTCTTTGTCAAATAATGTCAGTTCGTTTTCATCAATATTAAAGATGATAGACTTTGAATTATTCATTTTCTTTATCATTTTCTTTTTTGGCTGGATTTGCTCGAGCAAAGGCTGAAGCAGTACCCCAATAATTTTTATAGTTTTCATCCGTTCCACCGACACCAAACTTGAATGTTGATTTTTTTGGACCATTTTTTGCCCAAAGCGATTCAACTGTCTGACTTGGTGTTTCGATGGTTTTCTTATCAACAGTAACTTTACCAGGAAGTTGTCCTGTAAAGGATGCTACTTTTTTCTTGGAGACATCAGAAGATAATTCAAATTTATCCTTTGTCCCGAACATCGCTGGATTTGCTTGGTATACTTGATTAATGAGATTGGCTAAATAGCTAGAAGAACGTAATCGGGCTCTTGAGTCCATTCCAGTGTTGTCATCGTGACCTGCCCAACTACTGATCGTAATAGATGGCGTTGAAACAATCAGCCAAGAATCACGGTAGTCATTTGTTGAACCTGTTTTGCCGATCCAATCCGCTTGTCCCAGTTCATGATTTAAAGCAGTAATATCATCTTTAAAAGGTGTCGTGATTTTCGCAGTGATTACACTACGCATCATATCATTCATAATTGATGCTGTAGCTTCAGAATACACTCTTACAGGTTTTTCCTCATGTTTGTAGATGACTTTTCCTGAGTTATCAGTAATTGAATCAATCAAATAACCTTCTTGATAGACCCCGCCATTAGCTAAAGCTTGGAAGCCATTGGTTTGTTCCAAAGTCGTTACATCAACGGTTCCCAAAGGTGCAGACTCAACGCCCCAATTATCGTTGGTTGGATAATTCATTTTTGCCAAGTAATTTTCATAAGCATATTGTTTAGAACCTCCATTTTCTAAAACATCCTGATATAAATGATAGGCAGGGATATTGTTAGACCATTCCAAAGATTCTCGAATCGTTTGGAAGGTATTAGAACCTTCATTCGTTGCATTGACGATTTTTTCTCCTGCGTTACTTCCTTCTTGCCAGGTAGTTGCGTAATCAGAAACACGTGATTCTGATCCTACGAGCCCCATATCGATGGCTGGACCATACACGAGTACTGGTTTAATCGAAGACCCAGCTTGTCTTTGGGTGTCAAAAGCATGATTATTTTGGTTTTGTAGATAATTTCTACCACCAACAAAACCATAGATACGACCAGTTTTATTATCCATCAAGACATTTCCTGTCTCAACTTGTGTGGCTTTGCCATCGTCTAATAGATGACCATAACTTTTTGCTGCTTCTTGCATTGCCGCATAAACATTTTTATCGATCGTTGAATGGATCGTATAACCTTTGTTTTGGATCGTTTGTTGTGCTTTTTGATAGTAGGCATCATAGACTGAACTATCAGATAAATCTGCATCATCTTTTTCAGCTAATTGTTTAGTGATGATCTCTGTGGCTTCACCCATAACGGTATAATATAGAAACTCACGATCACTTTGTTCAGCAATCTGTTGTGGTAAGAAATCTTTCGTGAGATCATAAGCTTTCGCTTCTTCATATTGTTGTTTTGTGATTTTATTTTCACGATACATGCTGAATAGAACCACATCTTTTCGATTTAATCCTGCTGAAAGGTCTTCTTTTAAACTCCCAGTATTTGTATAAGGACTATAAGTGATCGGACTTTGTGGCAAGCCTGCGATAAAGGCAGCTTGTGGCAAGTTGACATCCTTGGCATTGACACCAAAGATTCCTTTCGCTGCTTCTTGTACACCAGCGATATTTTGTCCTTTATTGTTTCGACCAAATGGAGAAACATTTAGATACATAGAAATAATTTCATTTTTGGAAAAGTGTTTCTCGACTTGTGCTGCTAATAAAATTTCATTTGCTTTTCGCTTGAATGTTGTTTCATCAGTTAAGATTTGTTGTTTGACTAACTGTTGAGTCAACGTGGAACCACCGGAAGAACCGATACCAGTTGCTTCAGAAAATAAAGCACGCAAAACAGCTTTTGGTACATAGCCGTTATGTCGCTCAAAATACTCATCTTCAGTACTAATGATTGCAGTTTTCAATAAAGGCGAAATTTGATCTGAAGGAACGGCTGTCCGCATTAAATCAGTTTGGATCTTTGATATTTCAGAATTGTCAGCATAAACAAGTTTAGATGTTTCTGTAATGTTGCCAAGCTCTGATTGCAGGGTTGCTTTGGATGGTATTTCGGTATCTTCAACAAGATAGGCAAAATAACCAGCTCCGATACCAACACCAAGGGCTGCCAGTAGCAGAAGAAGGACGACGATAAAAGTAGTCAGTGATTGGAAGACACCAAAAGCGATGTTTAATCCCAACCATTTTTGCTTTTTCCTTCGATGTTGCTTTTTCCGAGTATCTTTACGTGGCAAAAGGGTTCACCTCAACTAATAGTTTTATTTCGCTAATTATAGCAAATAATGGAACAAAAAAACAGATATGGTGATTTTTATAAGGATTATTTCAACTTTCTTTTTCTGAATGATAGAGTGAACGAGGAACTTAAAGCACTAGACCGGTTTTCGAGTCGTAAACTTTCCTTTCACTATATGTTCAGTTAAAATAGAAAAAGATTAGCTTATTTAGAGTGATTATCAATGAATGGAATATGGCTTGATAAGGATTTCGATCATTGACTCACTTTTTATGGAGAGGAAGAATTTTATGTTATTAGGGTCACACGTAAGCATGAGTGGGAAAAAAATGCTATTAGGGGCAGCAGAAGAAGCTGCAAGTTACGGTGCTTCAACCTTTATGATTTATACTGGAGCACCGCAAAATACTAGACGTAAAGCAATTGAAGACATGAATATCGAAGCGGGGAAAGCGTATATGAAGGAACATGGATTATCTGATATAGTGGTTCATGCACCTTATATTATTAATTTGGGAAATACGATTAAACCGGAGATGTTTCCTTTTGCGGTTCAATTTTTAAGAGAAGAGATCGTCCGAGCGGAGGCTTTAGGAGCAACACAGATCACTTTGCATCCAGGTGCCCATGTCGGTGCTGGTGCCGAAGCTGGTATCGCCAAAATCATTGAAGGATTGAATGAAGTTTTGACGAAAGAACAGACTGCACAAATTGCTTTAGAGACAATGGCTGGTAAAGGGACGGAAGTCGGTCGGACATTTGAAGAATTAGCGCAGATCATTGATGGCGTGACTTTGAATGAAAAATTGTCTGTGACATTTGATACTTGTCATACGAACGATGCAGGCTATGACGTGTGTCATGATTTTTCAGGTGTCATGACAGAATTTGATAAAGTAATCGGCTTGGATCGATTGAAAGTGTTACACATCAATGACTCGAAGAATCCTCAAGGGTCACATAAGGATCGTCATGCTAATATTGGTTTCGGGACGATCGGTTTTGATGCACTGAAAGAAATCGTACATGAACCGATGTTTTCAGATATTGCCAAAATCTTAGAAACCCCTTATGTAGGGAAAGAGAAAAAAACGGCCTATGCACCATATGGAAAAGAAATTGCTATGTTAAAAGAAAAACACTTTGATCCAGAAGCTTTCCCAGAATTATTAGCAGCAGTGAATGAATAAACAAATGAAACCTTAAAGTTTTGATTGTAGGATTTGTGCAAAATCTACTGATATTAGTAGAAAAAAACGTGATTTATCTACTTCACGAAGACATTTCAACAAATGGACATAAAAGTTGTTGAATGTAGTAATACGAATTAAAATAAGCCGAAGAATTTCCCAGAGTAACCATTTCGGGATTCTTTGGCTTATTTTTTAAAGTTGGACACTTAAGGAACAACTTTTTTATCATCTAATCTTTTTATTAGTTATTTTCTTGAACGGTTAGTTGTTGCAAACGTTCTGCGTATCTTTTGTTCCCTTTATACAAGTCGACGATCGTCCAACACAATAAGGCTAAGACAGCAAAGATAATCAAGTAAGCCACATTGTCTGCCCACATCAATTCATTGGTAGTTGCTTGATCACCAAAGAAACTTTCGATTTGTCCAGGCAACCCTCGTAAATTCAAGAATGTCAGACTGATTACGGAGATCCAGCCTAAAGATTTAACGAATAGATTATTTTTAAATTGTTTCCCCATCTCTACTTCACTATTTGTCATCATCAATAATGGAATCATTGAAAAAGGAAGCGCAAATGCAAGGAATACTTGAGATTCGTTCATCAAATGATTCAAAGCAGTATGTTCTTCGATCGTTCCTTTCGTGCTGGTAAAGAGGACACAGAGTAAAACAGGGATGACAGACAAGAGACGTGTGACCAAACGACGTAACCAAATCGGCATACGCATGTGGATAAAGCCTTCCATGATCACTTGTCCTGTCAGTGTTCCAGTAATCGTAGAATTTTGTCCAGAAGCTAAAAGGGCAACAGCAAATAATGTAGATAAAATGCCAGATTTTGCTACAGTGGTCAATACATCATTGCTCATAACAGAAGGATTAGACAATGCTTCGTAAAGCCCAAAAAATGATGGGTCTTGCACAGAACCATTTTTAAATACTGCAACGCCCATGATCAAAAGTAAAGCATTGACTAAAAAAGCCATAGTTAATTGAATATTAGAATCCCAAGTTGTAAAACGAACAGCTCGAGCGATATCGGTTGGGTCTTTCCGATCGATTTCTCTCGTTTGTGAGACTGCAGAATGGAGATACAAATTATGAGGCATGACAGTTGCGCCAATGATTCCTAATGCACCTGTCAATGGTGTTTCACCACCAATCATCGGTGAATCAGCAAACGTTTTGCTATTAGGAACAAAGCCAGCAAATAAATGTTTCCAGTCGGGATTTGACAAAGCCACTTGGTAGACAAAAACGAATAAAATGACAAAGATCAAACAAACGACGATCGCTTCAATTTTACGAAAGCCAATCTTAGTTAACATCAATAAAACAAAAACATCAAAAACAGTAATAAATACGGCAATTACTAATGGAATATCAAAAAGTAAATAAAGGGCAATGGCGGCCCCAATTACTTCTGCAATATCGGTTGCCATGATTGCCAATTCAGTTAACACCCACAAAATCACACCAAGTGTTTTACTTGTACGGGCTCGGATGGCTTGGGCTAAATCCATTTGACTAACGATGCCTAGTTTTGCTGCCATATATTGCAAGAGCATAGCGACTAAGCTGGATAAAAGAATGACTGACATCAGTAAATATTGAAAGTTTTGTCCTCCTGTAATAGAAGTCGACCAGTTTCCTGGGTCCATATAACCTACCGCAACGAGTGCGCCAGGACCTGAATAAGCTAATAATGTTTTAAAAAAACTTTTCCCTTTAGGAACTTTGACTGTTCCGTTCACTTCAGCTAAAGATAAGCCGTTGGTGTGTTCAATCAATTTTTGTTTATGGAATTGATTACTCAAAAAAATCACCTCTCATTTTCTTCACGACCCCATTCTACACCTGCATCAAAAAAATTGAAAGCAATTTATTCGGTTTGCCTAAAAAAAATATATGGTTAAGCTTCTATTTGGCGAAGTTATAGGAAAGCAGTAAAATAAACTTTTTAGCCAAAACTAAAGAAAACGCCTTTCTTTTTTGGGAAAACTTTAGTAAAATAAGTCATTGAGAGCAATTCGGAAATAGAAAGGAGAGATTTATATGGTAAAAACAGGAATAGTCGTACTTATCGCAGTTATTGCTTTATTAATCGGCGCAATCGGTGGATTCTTTTTTGCGCGTAAATATATGAAAGATTATTTAGAAAAAAATCCTCCCGTTAATGAGGACATGTTACGATCAATGATGATGTCAATGGGGCAAAAACCATCTGAAAAGAAAATTCGTCAGATGATGCAACAAATGAAAAACCAAGGGAAAAAATAGGGTTTTCATTGGACAAATCATAGCGGGCTGATTGATTTCAGCTCGCTTTTTTTGTTAGATGGATTTATGGAAGCGATTAAAAACAAGGTTGTGTAGTTAGTGAGAAAAATGAGTGACACTGACTAAATTTTTAAGAGAAAAAGAGGTTGATGGGAGTTAAAAAGGAGGAAAAATATGTCTATTTTTAGGAAGTTGGGTTGGTTTTTTAAACAAGAAAAGAAGCACTATGTGATCGGCGTTTTTTCTTTATTATGTGTTGCCTTGGTTCAGTTAGTTCCGCCTAAAGTAATCGGGATCATCATCGATGAGATTGCAGATAAGAATCTCTCCATGCGATTTATCGTCTTTTGGATCGCTGTATTAATCGGATCTGCCATTTTACAGTATCTCTTTCGTTTCATTTGGCGGGTGAATATTTGGGGAAGTGCAGCGAGGTTAGAGAAGGAATTACGTCAGCGTTTGTTTATCCATTTCACTCGTATGGATAGTATGTTTTATCAAAAATATCGTACAGGTGATTTAATGGCACATGCGACCAATGATTTAAATGCGATTCAAAATGTGGCAGGAGCAGGCATCTTGACATTTGCTGATTCGGTCATTACTGGGGGAACCACAATCATTGCCATGATCCTTTTCATTGACTGGCGCTTGACTTTACTTGCTCTGATCCCTTTGCCGCTATTAGCTGTTACTTCAAGGATATTAGGATCAAAACTACATGATGCTTTTCGAGAATCACAAGAAGCTTTTTCCAGTATCAACGACAAAACGCAAGAAAGTATTACTGGGATTAAAGTAATCAAAACCTTTGGGCAAGAGCAGGAAGATCTGGCAGATTTTCAAGAAAAAATCGAACAGGCAATCACAAAGAATAAACGTGTCAACTTTTTAGATGCTTTGTTTGATCCGTTTATCACGCTGATCATTGGGTTATCTTATGTTTTAACGATCATCTTGGGTGGTAAATATGTGCTAGATGGCACGATCACGATTGGACAAATGGTTTCCTTCATCAGTTACATTGGAATGTTGGTTTGGCCGATGTTTGCTATTGGTCGGTTGTTCAATGTTCTGGAAAGAGGAAATGCTTCTTATGACCGAGTGAATGAACTCTTACATGAGAAGACCCATATCGTTGAACAACTTGGTGCAGTGAAGACACCCGCAAAAGGAGAATTAAATGTAGAGATCGCGCAATTCCATTATCCCAAAGAAGAATTACCCGCCTTGGAACAAATCAAGTTTGCAATTAAAGAAGGGGATACATTAGGAATTGTTGGTAAAACTGGTGCTGGAAAAACCACGATCATGAAGTTGCTGATGCGTGAATATGATGACTATCAAGGACAAATCAAATTTGGTGGTCGTTCGATCAAAGAATATTCCTTAGATGCTCTTTTACATTCTATTGGCTATGTACCACAAGATCATTTTTTGTTTTCAATGACGATTCGTGAGAATATCCGTTTTTCTGATCCTAAGTTATCTAACGAAGAAGTGGAAGCTGCTGCGTCGTTAGCATCAATCAACCAAGAGATCAAAGAATTACCGAAGGGGTATGAAACATTAGTTGGTGAGCGGGGTGTTTCCTTATCTGGTGGACAAAAACAGCGGATCTCGATTGCCAGAGCATTGATCCAAAATCCAGAGTTATTGATCCTTGACGATGCGTTGTCGGCAGTGGATGCTAAAACAGAAGAAAGAATTTTGCGGAATTTAAAAGAAATTCGTCAAAGTAAAACCACGATCATTGCCGCTCATCGACTAAGCAGTGTGATGCATGCTGATGAAATCATCGTCATTGACAAAGGACAGATCGTTGAACGTGGCCGTCACGCCGAGCTATTGGCTTTAGGTGGTTGGTACAAACAAATGTGGGAAAAACAACAGTTAGAAGCCAAAATTGAAAGGGGAGAAAATGATGGAAGATAACTATCAATCCGAATGGTCAAAATCCATTCCATTGCGAGAGCAAAAGCAAATCATTAAACGCTTGTTGCATTTTGCTAAACCCTTTAAAGCGACTTTCATCATTGCCATCCTGTTTGCTTTGGGATTGTCAGTAATCAATGTCCTATTACCTCGAATCATTCAAACCTTTATGGATGAATATTTAGCCAAACAATCTGCTACGACACAAGTGATTTTATTTTTTGCAGGCTTGTATTTATTTGGGGTCATCGTCAAAAGTATCATCTGGTTTTTCCAATGGTATTTGTATTCCAATGCTTCGCTTAAAACCTATCAATATATCCGTATAAAATTATTTGAAAAATTGCATACATTGGGAATGAGATATTTTGACCAGACACCAGCCGGCTCGACCGTCTCAAGAGTCACGAATGACACCGAAACGCTTTTTGAATTTTGGTATGTTTTTCTGATGGTATTGACAGGCATTTTCGCAGTAGTTTCCTCCTTTATTGCAATGTTTCAAATCAACGGACGCATTGCTTTATGGCTGTTGCTTTTTTTACCTGTTCTAGGAGTCGTGATCTGGTATTATCAAAAATTTAGTTCTCGGATTTATCGTAATATGCGAGAAAAGTTAAGTCAGTTGAATACTAAATTAAATGAATCCATTTCAGGGATGCGGATCATCCAGCAATTCCGGCAGGAAAAACGGTTAGCAAACGAATTTGAAGCGGTCAATACGGATTATCTCAATACACGATACGCTATGATCAAAACCAATTCGCTGTTATTGAGCCCGATTATCAGCTTTTTATATGCATTAGCCATTGCTTGGGCACTGACACTTTTTGGCTTAGATGCCTTAAAATCACCAGTGGAAGTTGGGCTGATCTATGCTTTCACCACATATGTCCAAGGGTTCTTCAATCCGATGTCTCAAATGATGGATTTCTTAAGTATATTCACTGACGGGATCGTCGCTGGTAGCAGAATCTTAAAAATCATGGACACAGAAGAATACGCACCACAGCAACATGAAGGAGCAAACAAAACCATCACTGAGGGGAAAATTGAATTTCGTAATGTCAGCTTTTCCTATGATGGAAAAAATAAAGTACTGAACAACATTTCTTTTGTTGCCAATCCTGGTGAAACTGTCGCATTAGTCGGTCATACTGGCAGTGGGAAAAGTTCGATCATCAATGTATTGATGCGTTTTTATGAATTTTATGAAGGGCAGATTTTAATTGACGGGTGTGATATTCGGGAATATCCGATTGCTGAACTTCGTAAAAAAATGGGGTTAGTTCTCCAAGATGCTTTTCTATTCTATGGGGATATTGCAGGAAATATACGTATGATGGATCCAGCGATCACAGATGAACAGATACGTGCAGCGGCAGAATTTGTCCAAGCCGATCGCTTTATTAATGAATTACCAAATGGGTATCATTCAAAAGTGATTGAGCGAGGCGCAAGTTATTCTAGTGGACAACGACAATTGATCACATTCGCACGAACCATTGTTACTGATCCTAAAATCTTGGTTTTAGATGAAGCAACTGCCAATATTGATACCGAGACAGAAGGGTTGATTCAAGAAGGATTAGCAAAGATGCGTCGAGGAAGAACCACTATTGCGATTGCGCACCGCTTGTCAACGATCAAAGATGCGGAACTCATTCTTGTCTTGGATAAAGGAAAAATCGTTGAACAAGGAACCCATCAGGAGTTGCTAGTAAAAGAAGGACTGTATGCTGATATGTATAAACTCCAAAGTGAATAGTTGTTCCAAATAGAAGTAATCAGACAGAGAAAAAGAGGAAATCATCTTCTTTTTCTCTGTTTTTTTAATAAAGACAATTTTATTGAGTATCAGAAGTAGAGTACCTTGAACAATAGCGTTTGAAATAAACAAAACAGATATAAAATAACTATTTAGTGATCATTTCTTAGCGGAGACATTTTATCGTCTGTCAGAACTTAATGAAAAACAAAAAGCAGTTTTGGTAGACTTAATGGCCGACAAGATTGATGATCCAAAAGTATCCGTAGAAGAGCTCAAAAAAGTAGTGGCTGCCAAAATGGAACAACTCTCATCAATTGAATCAAAACAAAGAAACAAAGAGAGTGAGGGGGGAGCAAGTTTTAGTCAGGCAAGAGAACGTGGACTAATAGGCGCTACTGAGCCTAGTCCAACTGCTAACAACTACGAAAAACAACATGAAATTTAAGCAAATAAGACCTAAAAAATATCCATGTTGTCATGGTAAATTTTTTAGGTTTTTCTTTTTGGACACGACTAACTTAACAAGCTAGATGGTGAAAAGAGAAAATGCATAAGAAGCTGAAAAGTGTGAGATAATTTATTCCTTAATTGCAGGAGGCTCTTCCATAATAGAGGAGCTGATTGGGCGATCGTCTACTTTTTGTCCGATTTTGATTAAATGGTTGAGGTTTTTTTGATATTCCTCTGCAAAGATACAGCTGTATAGTACGTCTAGTAAGTAACAAATTGAAGTATTGATCGTAAAATTACTGATTTTCGAATACAATCGTTCTCTGGTAGTGATACGAAGGATTGCTGAGCTGAAAGTAGAAAGAGTGGAATCACCAATACTCGTCAATGTTAAAATCGGCACATTGATTTCTTGCAAAATCTTGGCTGTTCGTAACATCATTTTATTTTCGCCGGTATAAGAAATTAAGATGGCACAAGTATCAGGCGTACAGTTGTAGGCTTCATAGTAGGATTCGCCTGAAGTCGTCACGATCGTTACGTCTCGTTTGATTCGCTTCATTTTCAACATAAAAGCCTGCGAGATCAAAGTATTCGAATTACTAGAAAAAAGGACGATTTTTTTTGCTTTCAATAAAAGCTGTTTTGCTCGTTGTAAGTCATCGTGGTGAAGCAATGAGAGTGTGTCTTCAATCGTCATTCGTTCCAGTGCAGCGACTTTGTTCGCAATAGACATGATTCCATCGTTTTCTAGAAAGGGGAGGTTGGCATCAACTTCTTGAAAATTTCCTTCCAAATACTCGTTTTCCGCTAAAAAAGCTTCCTTAAAGTGGACCCAACCGTTGAACCCAGCCTTTTTGGCAATCCGAATCAACGTAGAAGGATGGACATAACATGCCTTCGCAATTTGTTGAATTGTTGCTTCTTTGAGTTGATGTTCATGGCTTTGAATAAAATGGATCACTTCTGTTTCTGCGGGAGAAAAAGCAATTTTTTTTAATTTTTCTTTTAATAGCATGACGATCCTCTTTTACATATTTTTAATTTTTTGTGTAAAAATATTGTAAGCGCTATTTATTGATTCGTCAATCGTTCGTTGTTCTTATACAAGATTTTCACAAAATAATCGGCTATATAATGAATTTTTGTAAATGGAAATGCAAAAGAATAAAGTTAACTTGTTGTTTTCGTTTACAAAAAACATAATATAGTTGTAAAAACAAAAAAGGAGGAAGCTCATGGAACGAAAAGTGAAGATTGCAACAATTGGTGGCGGAAGTAGCTATACCCCTGAATTGATGGAAGGGTTTATTAAACGATATGAAGAATTACCGATTAAAGAAATCTGGTTAGTGGATGTAGCAGAGGGTCAAGAAAAATTAAGAATCGTCAGTGAAATGTCTCAACGAATGTGGGATGCTTCGCCTTATGATGTTAAGATCTATGCGACGTTGGATCGAGAAGAAGCACTGCGAGATGCTGATTTTGTAACAACTCAGTTTCGGGTAGGTCAATTAGATGCCAGAGTGAAAGATGAACGAATCCCTGCATATTATGGCATGCTTGGACAAGAAACCAATGGAGCTGGCGGGATGTTCAAAGCGTTTCGTACCATTCCGGTCATTCTTTCAATCGTAGAAGATATGAAAAGACTATGTCCCGATGCTTGGCTGATCAATTTTGCCAATCCTAGTGGAATGGTTACAGAAGCTGTCGTTCGCTACGGAAAATGGGAAAAGGTAATTGGGCTTTGTAATGTACCAGTTATGGCAATGATGACAGAGCCAGAAATGCTGGGAGAAACCAAAGAAGACTTGATTTATAAATTTGCTGGACTCAATCACTTTCATTGGCATAAAGTAGCAGATTCACATGGAAACGATCGAACGAATGAGCTAATCGACCGACTTTATGCTGAAAATAATGGCTTACCAAAAAATATATTCGATGTGCCGTTTTTCAAGGAACAATTACAACAAATGCAAATGATTCCTTGTGGCTACCATCGCTATTATTATCGTGAAGAAGAAATGTTGAACCATGCTTTAGAAGAATATCAAACAATTGGTACAAGAGCAGAACAAGTTAAAAAAACGGAAGCAGAATTATTTGAGTTGTATCAGGACCCAGAACTAGACCATAAACCAGAACAGTTACAACAACGTGGGGGTGCTTATTATTCAGATGCTGCCTGTGAAACGATCGCTTCGATCTATGCCAATAAAGAAACCCAAATCGTTGTTTCAACAAAAAATGACGGCGCTGTTCCTGATCTGCCTGCTGATTGTGTCGTGGAAGTCACAGCGTATGTCGGGGCACAAGGGGCACGCAACGTTGCTTTCGGTTCTTTGCCACCAGCTGAACGTGGCTGGCTTCAAGTCATGAAAAATATGGAATTATTGACGATCGAAGCGGCAGTGACGGGTAATTATGGCACAGCGCTTCAAGCATTTACGATTAATCCCTTAGTACGGTCGGGTGAAACAGCGAAACGGATCATGGATGAATTGTTTGTTGCTCACGAAGCGTATTTGCCACAATTTAAGGAAACGATCCACCGCTTAAAAGAAGAGGGGATCGAAGTACAAGATAAAATAGCAAACAACCTGACAAAAACTTATCAAAAACAATAATGGAGGAAGTAGGATGGCATTTAGGAAAGACTTTTTATGGGGTGGCGCAACGGCTGCCAATCAATGTGAAGGAGGCTACGCTGAAGGTGGACGTGGTTTAGCTAATGTTGATGTTGTTCCGATTGGTAAAGATCGTTTTTCAGTGATCACTGGGAAACAAAAAATGTTTGACTTTGATGAGGAACATTTTTATCCAGCAAAAACAGCCATTGATATGTACCATCGTTACAAAGAGGATATTGCACTTTTTGCGAAAATGGGATTTAAAACCTATCGCTTATCCATTGGGTGGAGTCGTATTTTTCCAAAAGGTGATGAAAAGGAACCAAATGAAGAAGGGTTGAAGTTCTATGAAGATGTCTTTAAAGAATGTCAAAAATATGGAATCGAACCGTTAGTGACAATCACTCATTTTGATTGTCCGATGCATTTGGTCAAAGAATATGGTGCTTGGCGTTCTCGAAAGTTGATAGAGTTTTATGAAAGACTTTGCCATGTCATTTTTAATCGTTACAAAGGACTAGTGAAATACTGGTTGACCTTCAACGAAATCAATATGATTTTACATGCTCCATTTATGGGCGCTGGATTGTATTTTGAAGAAGGGGACGATGTGGAACAAATCAAATACCAGGCAGCCCATCATGAACTAGTTGCTAGTGCAATCGCTACAAAGATCGCTCATGAAGTGGATCCAGAAAATAAAGTTGGTTGTATGTTAGCAGCCGGCGCAAATTATCCTTACACTTGTAAACCTGAAGATGTCTGGGCGTCAAGAAAGGCGGACCGGGAAAACTATTTCTTTATTGATGTCCAGTCAAGGGGAAGTTATCCAGCTTATGCCTTAAAAGAAATGGCACGTAATGGAATCAAAATCGAGATGGAACCAACTGACTTAGAAATATTAAAAGAACATACCGTTGATTTTATTTCATTCTCCTATTACTCTTCCCGGGTAGCTACTACTGATCCAAAAGTATTAGAGCAAACGGCCGGTAATATTTTTGAATCGGCTAAAAATCCTTATCTTTCAGCCAGTGAATGGGGCTGGCAAATTGATCCATTGGGGTTACGTATCACGATGAATGATCTTTATGATCGTTACCAAAAGCCATTGTTCATCGTCGAAAATGGATTAGGTGCGATTGATACACCAGATGAAAATGGCTATGTAGAAGACGACTATCGGATCGATTATTTAGCACAACATATCCAAGCAATGAAAGATGCGGTTGAGCTCGATGGTGTGGATCTCCTGGGCTACACGACTTGGGGCTGTATCGATCTTGTCTCTGCTGGGACTGGCGAAATGAAGAAACGCTATGGGTTCATCTACGTTGACCGTGACAACGAAGGAAATGGGACATTGGAACGCTCGAAGAAGAAATCGTTCAACTGGTATAAAAAAGTCATTGCAACAAATGGAGAAGATTTAAGTAACGAATAGTGAATCAAATAAAAGTCTATTGTTTTTAAACTAATTTTTCGAGTATAATAAATCTATTCGAGGAAAGAGTAAGCAGAACAATAGACTTTTTTTTCTATAGGCTGTAAAGTAAGCTTACTTGATTTTTATAATGGAGGAATGTACATATGTATGATGTTATCGTGATTGGTGCTGGACCTGCTGGAATGACTGCTGCGTTATATGCGTCACGTTCAAATCTTTCAGTTGCTATGATTGAACAAGGCGCACCGGGTGGACAAATGAATAACACCGCTGAAGTTGAAAATTATCCTGGATTTGATTCCATCATGGGACCTGATCTTGCTTATAAAATGTATGAAGGTGTCACTAAATTTGGAACAGAAAATGTCTATGGAATTGTGCAAGACATCAAAGACCATGGAAATTACAAAGAAGTGATTTGTGAAGAGCAATCTTATGAAGCCAAAACAGTGATCATCGCAACGGGTTGTATCCATCGTAAGTTAGGTGTTCCTGGAGAAGAAGAATACGCTGGACGAGGTGTTTCCTATTGTGCCGTATGTGATGGTGCTTTTTTCCGAAACAAACGCTTAGTCGTGATCGGCGGGGGCGATTCTGCGGTAGAAGAAGCCATCTACCTAACACAATTTGCTTCTGAAGTCGTGATTGTTCATCGAAGAGACGAATTACGTGCGCAAAAAATCATCCAAGATCGTGCCTTTGCTAATGAAAAGATTTCATTTGTCTGGGACACTGTCACAGATGAAATCGTTGGTAATGACATGGTGGTCACTGGGGTTAAAGCGCATAATGTGAAAACGAATGAAACCATTGATTTAGCAGCAGATGGCGTGTTTATTTACGTAGGATTAGATCCATTGACTGAACCATTTAAAAAAGCTGGTTTAACTAATGCAGCTGGTTGGATTCCAACAGATCAAGACATGCGTACGACTATGCCTGGTGTGTTCGCTATTGGGGATGTTCGTGAAAAAGATTTACGACAAATCACGACAGCAGTCGGCGATGGCGGCATTGCTGGTCAACAAGTTTATAAATATTTAGAATCATTAGAAGAAACAACACAAGCGTAAAGTGATCAAAAGAGATGAAGAGCTTCTTGAATACTATTCATTTTTATACTACTAAAGAGAGAGTGGGACAATAGTTCTTTCTCAAAAAGAAAATAAGTTCGATTTTGATGTTTATTGTCAAAATCGAACTTATTTTTTCTGTTATGCGTACTTTCCTCTCCATAAGGCATATACGTAGAGAATGCAAAATTGGCTTGAATAGTGCAAAACTAAATCCAAATTTAAAGATCCATTTTTGTTTAGATGGGCTAAATATGAGTGAGGTTTTATCTAAAGACAATTGCAACGGCAAAAAGATAACATCAACTGAGCTTCGCTACGTTTATCGCAATTGGAAGGAATTGAGCGAGAAAGTTATTTTTATGAAAGGAGGACAGAGGGTAAAAGCACCTTGGGAACAGGAACCAGAAGTTTGGCAAGCATATCAGCCGAAGAGTTGGAATAATATTGGAACTTTGCAAAAGAAAGAAGAGCAAACAAATAAAAAAAGAAAATTATTTGATATTCTAAAAAATAAAAAAACTCAACCAGATAATCGTAACGGTTCAGTGCAATTTCAAAAACAAGAAAAATCTTGTTTGATATTGTAAGAACAGTAGGAATAATCTTGATCTTGGTGAAAGAAAAGAAGATCCTATCTGCGCTTATTTTTTCTTCTGACTTTTCTATCTAAAAAGAGAATGCTATACTGAAAGAGGTAGATATTTTAGAAAGAGGTGTTCGCTTCATGTCTTGGGAACAAGTATACCAACAATGGGCCAATGAAGAAAATTTAGAAGAAAATTTAAAAAAACAATTAACTGATCTTAGTCAGGACCCTGAAAAGCTGGAAGATGCTTTTTATGCTCCTTTAGAATTTGGAACAGCAGGAATGCGGGGAATTTTAGGTCCTGGGATCAATCGAATGAATATTTATACGGTCAGACAAGCAACAGAAGGGCTGGCACGTTTTATGGATACACAAGGAGAAGAAACAAAACGTCGCGGCGTAGCGATTGCTTATGATTCACGCCATCAATCGCCTGAATTTGCGATGGAAGCAGCGAAGACTTTGGCACAACACGATATTCCTTCTTTTGTCTTTGAGAGTCTACGTCCAACACCTGAGCTTTCTTTCGCTGTTCGTCATTTGAATACGTTTGCGGGAATCATGGTGACAGCTTCTCATAACCCAGCAGCTTACAATGGCTATAAAGTTTATGGAGAAGATGGCGGACAAATGCCACCCGCTGATGCGGATGCATTGACAAAATATGTACGTGAAGTAAGTAATCCTTTAAAAGTCGCTGTTTTAGCTGATGACGAAGTAGAAACTAGTGGATTGATTACGATCATTGGTGAAGAAGTCGATAAAGCATATTTGGAAGAAATCAAAGCAGTCACGATTGATCAAGAATTAGTCCAAACAATGGGGAAAGACTTAAAATTGGTGTTTACACCCCTTCATGGTACAGGAAAAATGCTAGGAGAAAGAGCATTACAACAAGCTGGTTTCGAACAATTTATGCTTGTACCTGAACAAGCTGTAGCTGATCCTGACTTTACAACGGTTCAATCACCAAACCCTGAAGAACATTCAGCATTTGAGTATGCGATTCGTTTAGGTGAAAAAGAAGGCGCTGATCTATTGATTGCGACTGATCCTGATGCGGATCGCTTAGGAGCAGCAGTTCGCCAACCTGATGGCTCTTATAAAGTTTTGACCGGTAATCAAATCGGTGCGTTAATGATTCAATATATTTTAGAAGCACATCAATCACGAGGGACTTTACCTGAAAATGCAGCCGTACTTAAGTCAATCGTATCAAGTGAACTTCCTGCAGCCATCGCTGAAAGCTATGGCGCTACGATGATCAATGTCTTAACGGGCTTTAAATTTATTGCAGAAAAAATCCATCAATTTGAAAAAGATCATTCTCATACATTTATGTTTGGTTTTGAAGAAAGCTATGGTTACTTGGTCAAACCATTTGTACGTGATAAAGATGCAATCCAAGCACTCTTATTGTTAGCCGAAGTGGCTGCTTTTTATAAAAAACAAGGGAAGACACTTTATGACGGCTTACAAATGATTTTTGAAAAATATGGTTATTTTGCTGAAAAAACAATCTCAGTCACGATGAGTGGTCAAGAAGGTTCAGCCAAAATCGCTGCTTTGATGAAGAAATTCCGTGACCATGCCCCATCAGAATTTGCTGGAGCAAAAGTTCTTCAAACAGAAGATTTCAAAGAATTAACGAAAACAGATTCAGCTGGACGAGTGGAAAAATTAACGACACCTCCATCTGACGTATTAAAATATGTATTAGAAGAACATGGTTGGGTAGCGATCCGTCCTTCAGGAACAGAGCCAAAAATCAAATTCTATATCGGTGTAAAAGGCAATTCCGCACAAGAGGCACAAGAAAAGATCGATACCTATGAAGCAATCATCAAATCAATGACAGAAGAATAAAATAATTGAGACTGATGGAAAAAGTGGTAAACTTTAGAAGTCAGTCTTTTTTTATGGAGGTGAATCGGTTGACAAACACACCAAAAAGCGAAATAGAAAAAGTGAGTCAATTATTTAAAGTCTTAAGTGATCCTACCCGATTGAAAATATTGATGTATTTAAAAGATGGAGAACAAAATGTGACGGCCATCAGCCAAGCGGTGGAAATGGAACAATCCGCTGTTTCCCACCAACTACGTTTATTAAGGGAAAACCATGTGGTAAAATCGCATCGTGAAGGCAAAGCAATATTGTATAGTTTAGATGATTTTCACGTGTTGGATATCTTGGAACAAACCTTGAAACATGTGGAACATCAGTAAAATAAGAATGAGGCATTTCTAAGGGAATGTAAATAGATTATACTGAAAAAAAAGCCAGCAGACACGTGTCTGCTGGCTTTTTTTTCAACTAGTTATGCGTTTGGTTCTGGTTGTTTGTTATAGCTGCTTGTTGGATACAATTATTTGCTCTTTATTTTTCTCCTGAAGTATCCGTGCCATAATAACTGTGGTCCTCTAAATCTAAGGCATTTAGGATCAACGAAGCCGTTTCTTCAATTGAGAGAGAAGCAACATTGATCACAACGCAACCTAATTTTTCATACAAATCATTAGCAAAATCTAATTCTGCTCGTATTTTTTCGATATCAGAATAAGCCGTATCAGGATTTAATCCATAGGAACGCATCCGTTCTTTTCGAATATTATTTAAAATATCGGGATTATTGGTTAAACCAACAATTTTTTTAGGATCGATCTCCCAAAGTTGTTTTGGGATATGGGCTTGAGGAATGAGTGGGAGATTCGCCACTTTTAAGTTTTTATTCGCTAAAAAAAGACTTAACGGTGTCTTTGACGTTCTGGAAACTCCTAACAATACTACGTCTGCTTCTAAGAAACCTCTTGGATCTTTCCCATCATCGTATTTTACAGCAAATTCCATTGCCTTGATTCGTTTAAAATAATTTTCATTCAATAAATGTAGGGCTCCAGGTTGACGAGTGGGTTGAATTCCTGTTAATCGTTGGATTTCTTCGATCGGTGGAGTCATCACGTCAAAACTAAATAAGTTGTTTTCTTCGCAAAAACTTCGGGTATAATCAATCAGCTCTTGGTTGATCAAGGTATGAAGTACTAACGCTTTTTCTGCTAACGCATCTTGTAAGGCTTGTTCGAGGGTGTCTTGGTCAGTGACAAACGTTCGACGAAATAAATTAAATTCAACTGTAGGATATTGTGCCATGGTTGCCTGTGCGAGTTTTGTTGCTGTTTCACCAGCTGAATCAGAAATGACAAAAAAAGTAACGATCTCAGTAGAGTCAAAAGCCATAAATAAAAAACCTCACTTGCATTTTTTTTATCTTTAGTATACCATACTGTGGAATATGTACTTCGTAATCATTTTGATTTGGAGGGGAAGACTTGAAAAACCAAACATTAATCGAACAATCGTTAGAAATTTTGAAAAATAACGGATTTAAATACACGAAAAAGCGAGAAGCATTATTGACTTATTTGGTCAAAAGAAATCGTTATGTGTCAGCAAAAGAAGTATTTGATTTTATGAATGAGGAATTTAAAGGAGTGAGTTATGATACGATTTATCGTAATCTCCATGATTTCTCTGAGTTAGACTTATTAGAAGAAACCGATTTGAATGGCGAAATGAAGTTTCGCTTTCATTGTTGCCAAGGAGAGATCGGTCACCATCATCATTTTATTTGTACCGTTTGTGGGATGACAAAAGAAATCCATATGTGTCCAATGGACTATTTTGAAAATCAATTATCAGGTTGTACGATCGAAGGTCATCGGTTTGAAATTTTCGGTCGATGTGAAAACTGTCAGTAGTTGTTTTATAATAAAATAACATATCATTATTTTAAAAAATCCAAAGATTCCCTTGACGGTCAAATCAGCATTAGATATAATGTTTTATAGAACAGTCTTGTTTTTTGGATTATAATTTCAATAACAATTACGGTTACTTTTTAAGCTCGGAGGGAGGGAATTAACATGTCAAAAACAGTCATTCGTAAAAACGAATCAATTGACGATGCTCTTCGTCGCTTCAAACGTTCCGTGTCAAAAGCGGGTACTTTACAAGAATCTCGTAAACGTGAATTCTACGAAAAACCAAGCGTAAAACGTAAGAAAAAATCTGAAGCAGCTAGAAAAGCAGCGAAAAAACGCAAAAAAACGCAAAAAAACTAGTTCCTTTATGAATTGGAGTTGGTAGTGTGTCACTACTAAGTAGATTGAACGATGACATGAAAACAGCGATGAAAGCAAAAGATAAAGAATCTTTACAAGTCATACGTATGATTAAGTCATCCATTCAAAACGAGCAAATCAAAGAAGGTCACGACTTGACTGAAGATGAAGAATTAACAGTGTTGTCTCGTGAAATGAAACAACGGCGTGATTCTTTACATGAGTTCGAAGAAGCTGGACGTGACGATTTAGCTGAAAAAGTGAAAAGTGAAATAGTAATTGTTGAAAAATACATGCCAGAACAACTTTCTGAGGATGATATTCGTCAACTTGTTCAAGAAGCGATTACACAAACTGGAGCTTCTTCTGTCAAAGAATTTGGCAAAGTCATGGGTGCGATCATGCCGAAAGTCAAAGGAAAAGCAGATGGGAACCAAGTGAATGCGATTGTGAAAGAGCTATTACAATCTTAAACTTATCATTTAAAGAGTTTGGGACAACCGCCCTCTCTTAAAAAGAAAATAAGCCTGATTTTGATCCATAACGTCAAAATCAGACTTATTTTTTTAGATTTTTTTTCATGCATGTCCCAATTTCCTCAAGGTGAGCGCCAAGGCAACATCAATCGGTACGCCTTGTTCCCCATGCAATCATACATATCCTTCTTTTATCTCTCTTCCTCACTCGATAGATCTAGGCTTGGTTAGGTTTGTTCTTTGCCTTATCTATTAAGTAAAAGCTATTTATTGATAGGCAGGAATCTCTCAATCATGGAATAACATAAAGTAAATCATGGAAGTTCAGCAAAGTAATTTTAGGTTAAAATGAATGAAACGAATAAGGAGTGAGACAACCTTTTTTATTTGCTATATAGTTTTTTATGAATATGGTAAAATAGGAAGGAATGAATTGAAGTAAAGGAGATGTCTATTTTTGACAGAAGCATCCAGTTCTTTAGAAATTAGATTAACAGCTGCTGATGATATCAGTATGTTGTTAGGCTCGCATGACAAACATGTAAAATTAATTGAAGAAATGACTGAAACAACGATTCATACGAGAGGCGAAATGATCCAGATTATTGGAGAAGAGCCGGGGCTTTCGTTAGCACAATCGGTGATACGTACCTTACAAGAATTGATCAAGCGGGGGATACATGTCAGTACACCTGATGTTGTTACTGCCTTAAAAATGGGGCAAAAAGGGACATTGGATTACTTCATTGAAATGTATGAAGAAGAAATCGTCAAAGACCGCAATGGTAAACCGATTCGAGTGAAAAATAGTGGACAAAAACAATATGTCGAGGCCGTTGCTAAACATGACATCGTATTTGGTGTCGGTCCTGCTGGAACAGGTAAAACATTTCTAGCTGTCGTTTTAGCAATTGCTGCGTTGAAAAAAGGCGAAGTCCAAAAAATCATTTTGACTCGTCCAGCGGTGGAAGCAGGAGAAAATCTTGGTTTCTTACCGGGTGATCTGAAAGAAAAGGTTGATCCTTATTTACGTCCAGTGTATGATGCACTGTATCAAATATTTGGTTTAGATCATACCAATCGTTTGATGGAGCGTGGGATCATCGAAATTGCGCCATTAGCTTATATGCGTGGGCGAACACTTGACGATGCTTTTGTAATACTAGATGAAGCTCAAAATACAACAGTGGCACAGATGAAAATGTTCTTGACTCGTTTGGGGTATCAATCAAAAATGATCGTAAACGGCGATACAAGTCAGATTGACTTACCTAAAGGGACGATGAGTGGTTTGATCCATGCAGAACGTACATTGAAACAAATCAAAAAAATTGCTTTCGTCAATTTTGAAGCAAGTGACGTCGTTCGTCATCCTGTTGTAGCCGAAATCATCAAAGCTTATGAAAAGGCAGATCTTCATCAAGAGTAAGGCTTAGGGGGATAAGCGAATGTTGAATAAAATACTCCAACAACTGCAAGCAAAATTAGGAAAGGCGGCAATGCCTTTCTTATTGCTTTTGTTTTTTGTGATCGTTTGTGGCGTCACGTTTAGTAGCGTCAAGCAAAAAGCCAATGACTTTAGAGAAGGACAAGTGGCAGAAGAAAGTATCCGTGCGAATAAAACGATTGAGAATACAGAAGAAACCGAACAAAAAAGAAAATTAGCAGCGGAAGCTGTTACGCCAGAATATACGTATCAACAAGATTTAGCTAGTGAACAAAGTAGTCGCATCAAGCAGCTTTTTGAATTGATCAATAAAACAAATGATTCGATCAATAAAGCGTATAAAGAAAAAGTAGATAAAGCAAAAGAAGATGAAAATGTTCCTAAGCCAACTATCGACGAACGAATTGCAGCTTTAAAGAAGAGTTTTGAAAATGCCAATGCTGAAAACGTGGCATTTTATCAAAAATTACCGACTAATTTTTACACAAAAATCTTTAGTATGTCAGATAGTCAAATTGCGACAGTCCGAGATGAAAGTCTTCGATTGATCAATGAACAAATGAAAAAACAAGTTCGAGAAAGTGATTTAGAAACCTTCAAGCAACAGGCAGAAGAACAGATCCAATATTTGAACGTGACACCTGACCAACAACAAACGATCCATTATCTTGTCGATCAAGGAATCGTCGTAAATGATGTCTTAAATGAAAAGAAAACAGAGGAATTGAAACAATCAGCAAGGAGTGCGGTTCAACCGGTCATGATCTATCAAGGCGAAATCATTGTTCGTGAAGGAAATCAAATCGATGCAGATGCAATGAAAAAGCTTGAATTATTAGGATTGACCAGTCAAACAACGTCAATTTTTCCTTTAGTAGCAATGATCTTAGCAGTCTTATTGCAAATTGCTGTTTTAGTTTACAACTCAATGCAGTACCATGAAGCCGGAAAACGAACAGAGTATGTTCTCTTTTATGTTACGGCTATGTCCATCAGTGTGTTATTAATGAAATTTTTCCAACTATTCCAAACGGAACAAGCAGCTTTTATCCCGCTGTTTTATCCTGCAGCTTTTGTTCCTTTAGTTTTAAATTTCTTTTTGAACCGGAGGGCAGGAATCATGGCTGCCTTGTTCCAAGCCGTATCTGCATTGTTTATTTTTTATGGCTCGATTGGGACCAACTTTTTGACCGTTATCTTGATGGCTTATCTTTTTTCAGGTTTATTAGCGACGGTTTTAAAACGCCAACGAGTGTCAGAACAATGGTTTTCAGCTATGATGTGGGTCATTATTTTTCCGTTGATGATGGATGTTGTGTTGATCGTTTATCAAGGTATGAGCTTTAGTAATGGAACAACTTGGTTAACACTGATTTGTGGCTTTATGGGGGCTTTGCTGTCGTATCTGTTAACGATGGGATTACATCCGTATATCGAATTGATGGTCAACGATGATAGTGTGATCGTCTTGAATGAGTTAAGTAATCCTAACCATCCATTGTTAAAACAGCTATTGGAAGAAGCACCAGGAACTTATCATCACAGTATGATGGTCGCCAATTTAAGCGCAAACGCAGTGGCTGAGATCAATGGGCGGTCATTATTGACACGTGTAGCTTGTTACTACCACGATATTGGTAAAATCAAACATGCTAGCTTTTTTGTAGAAAACTTGCCTTCTGGTGCTGAAAATCCACATAATTTCTTATTACCGGAAGATAGTAAACAGATCATTTTTGGTCATGTGACCGATGGAGCGAAAATTTTAGAGGAATATGGCATGCCGCAAATGGTAATCGATATTTGCCGACAGCATCATGGAACAACATTGATGAAGTATTTCTATATCAAGGCAAAAGAAAGAAATTCTGAAGTCACCGAAGAACAATTTCGTTATCCTGGCCCCAAACCACAGACCCGAGAAGCTGGCATCGTGAATATTGCAGATAGCTGTGAAGCGGCGGTACGGGCAATGGATCATCCAACAGGTGAAAAAATCGAAAAATTTGTCCATAATTTGATTGAAGAACGAATCTCTGATGGTCAACTTGATGATAGTGGTTTAACATTAAAAGAAATTCGCAAAGTGGAAAAATCTTTGATCAGTGGGTTAAGTAGTACCTTCCATTCACGGATCAAATATCCTAAAATGAAATCGGAAGCGGAAACGATGAAAGTAGAAAAAGAAAATGGCTAAAATAAAAAATATCAGCAATAAGTAAGAAAGAAGCGATAAATATGGACATCACATTTATGGATGAAACACAGAAAGTTTCAACAGAAAAAATCAAGGAGATCGAGGACCTTCTGCAATTTGCAGCGGCTCATTTGAAATTATCCGAGGAAACAGAAATGTCTGTTACTTTTATGGACAATGCAGCAATCCAAGAAATCAACCGTGTCTACCGTGGCAAAGATGCCCCAACAGATGTGATTAGTTTTGCATTAGAAGACGAAGGGGAAGACGAAATTCCCGTGATTTTTGAAGAAGGCGATAATCCTTTACCACGAGTATTAGGAGATATCATGATCTCAATTGAGCGTGCCCAGGAACAAGCGGAAGAATATGGTCATTCGTATGATCGAGAGTTGGGATTTTTGGCAGTGCATGGCTTTTTGCACATCAATGGTTATGATCACATGACACCCGAAGATGAAGCAGAGATGTTTGGTTTACAGAAAGAGATTTTAGATGCTTATGGACTTAAAAGATAAAGAGTGCGAGAAAAAGGTTGAGAAAAATAAGCACTTCGCTATGTCAGTAGAATTTGCTCTTCAAGGGGTTAAAACAGTCTTTGATGAGGAACGTAATATGAAAAAACATGTAGGTTTTGGGTTGCTGGCGTTTTTTATGGGGGTTGTATTTCAACTGAATCAAATAGAATGGCTGTGGTTAGTTTTAGCAGTTTTTCTGGTGTGGATCGTTGAGATTTTAAATACTGTTTTTGAGAATGTGGTGGATATGTTTACCGATTTTCATTTCCATCCAATTGGGAAAAAAATCAAAGATATGGCGGCAGGAGCAGTGTTAGTCACCGCTTGTTTTGCAGTGATCGTCGGTCTCATTTTATTTGTACCTAAAATCTATCAAATGTTTTTTAATTAAAAGGAGAATAATATGTTAGAACATAAATCAGGTTTTGTCGCTATTGTGGGACGACCAAATGTTGGCAAATCAACATTATTAAATCGAATCGTTGGGCAAAAAATTGCTATCATGAGTGACAAGGCACAAACGACCAGAAATAAGATCCAAGGCGTTTATACGACACCAGAAGCACAGTTGATTTTTATCGACACTCCGGGAATCCATAAACCAAAACATCGTTTGGGTGATTTTATGGTGGAATCAGCCTACAGTGCACTAAGAGAAGTGGATGCTGTCTTATTTATGATCAGTGCGGATCAAAAACGTGGACGTGGGGATGATTTTATTATTGAACGATTAAAAAATGTTCAATCACCTGTTTATTTGATCATCAATAAAATCGATAAAGTTCATCCAGATGAATTATTAGGAATCATCGAAGATTATTCGGCACAAATGCCTTTTGCACAAGTTGTACCGATTTCGGCTACAGAAGGGAACAATGTGGACCGTCTAATGGAAGTGTTGATCGCTGAGATGCCAGAAGGTCCTCAATACTTCCCGGATGATCAAGTAACGGATCATCCAGAATACTTTATCGTTTCGGAATTGATTCGTGAGAAAGTCCTGTTTTTGACTAGAGATGAAGTCCCACATTCAGTGGCTGTTGTTGTTGACTCAATGAAACGCAATGAAAATGATAAAATCCAAATTCAAGCAACCATTATCGTTGAACGTGATAGTCAAAAAGGGATTATCATCGGTAAAGGTGGTAAAATGCTAAAAGAAATTGGGACGAAAGCAAGAAAAGATATTGAAAATTTGCTTGGTGACAAAGTATTTCTAGAACTATGGGTTAAAGTTCAGAAAGATTGGCGCGATAAAAGAGTTTATTTACAAGATTTTGGTTACCGCAAAGAGGAATACTAACTTTAAGTAGATAAAAATGAGTTGAACGTGAATATTCGATAGACGAAACCGCGTGTAAAAGTCAGAAGACAAGAAAATGAGTAGAATAAGTGGAAAAGTAAAATGATTCAGTGAATGATTTTTCTTTTCCTTATTCTTTTTCTAAAAGGGGGGCGAAAAAAATGAGCCAGCTAGCCGAATCAAAAGGGATCATATTGTCCAGTCGAAATTATAAAGAAAAAGACAAATTAGTGAAAATTTTTACTGAGTCTGCGGGGAAGCTGATGTTTTATGTCAAAGGAATTCACCGGCAAAACCAACCATTAGCCCCTGCACTACTCCCTTTTACTGAAGGAATCTACATTGGTACGTTTAAAAGTGAAGGACTTTCGTTTATAACCAGCGTAAAAGATGTTCACTCCTTTAGAAAAATTCAAGAAGACATTTTTTTAAGTGGTTACGGCACGTATTTGTTAAACTTAGTGGATGCAGCGATCGAAGACCATCAATATGATCCCCATCTTTTTCAATTTACACAAGCAGCATTGCAACGGATGGATCAGGGTGACGACGCGGAAATCATCACTAACATCTTTGAGGTACAATTATTGCAACGCTTTGGGATTGCACCGATTTGGACACATTGTGTGGTGTGTGGCAAAACACAAGGTAAATTTGATTATTCTTCCAAATATGGAGGCGTGCTATGCGAAGAACATTGGTCAATGGATCACCGTCGTTATCATGCAGATCCAAGAGCTGTTTATTTCGTGCGTATGTTCTCTGCTATTTCTTATGATAAGATCACAGGGATCAATTTAAAAGACGAAACCAAGGCAACGATCAGGCAACTGATTGACCAGTTATACGAAGAATACGTAGGGATTCATCTAAAAAGTAAAAAGTTCATTGATCAAATGAAATCATGGGAACATGTCCTAAAAAAGCCTGATCCGGAAGGAGAAAGTGCTTCTGAAAACCAAAAAAAATGAGTAGAATGTTCAATCAACATTCAAAACTATTTGACAAAAGCCTAACTATACGTCTATTATGGAACCTAGATAAATGAGAGTTTTGTACAAAAACTTGATTGGCTAAATAAAAGAATAAAGTACGTTGAACAAGATCAGTAAAAAATACGTAGCAAAAGCGAGTTCGGGAGGGTGTGAGCCGAATGCTGTCGGTTTTTGAAGAGGCACTTGGGAGTACTGACAATGAAGCTGCCGAAATTTTCGGAAGTAGGGTGGAACCGCGAAGTTATTCGTCCCTATGTTTGTTTAGACAAGCATAGGGACTTTTTGTTGTTTCAAATTCTCAGCAAACTATTTAGAAGTGGAAGGAGTCATTTTAAATGAGCAAAAAATTATCTGTACAAGACATGATCTTGACGTTACAAAAATTTTGGTCATCAAATGGGTGCATGTTGATGCAAGCCTATGATACAGAAAAGGGGGCAGGTACAATGAGCCCATATACCTTTTTACGAGCAATTGGACCAGAGCCTTGGAATGCAGCATACGTAGAACCTTCTCGTCGCCCAGCCGATGGTCGTTATGGGGAAAATCCGAACCGTCTGTATCAACATCATCAGTTCCAAGTAGTGATGAAACCATCACCTGAAAATATCCAAGAACTTTATTTAGAAAGTTTACGTTTATTGGGGATCGATCCTTTGGAACACGACATTCGGTTTGTCGAAGATAACTGGGAAAACCCTTCGATGGGCTGTGCTGGTGTTGGTTGGGAAGTTTGGCTCGATGGAATGGAAATTACACAATTCACGTATTTCCAACAAGTCGGCGGTCTGCCATGTAAACCAGTGACATCTGAAATTACTTATGGTTTGGAACGCTTGGCATCCTACATCCAAGAAGTAGAAAGTGTCTATGATCTTGAATGGTCAGATGGCGTAAAATATGGGGAGATTTTCAAACAGCCTGAATACGAACACTCCAAGTATTCATTTGAAGTCAGTGATCAAGAACTATTATTAAGTAATTTTGATCGTTTTGAAAAAGAAGCTAAACGATGCATTGATGAAAATTTAGTTCATCCTGCCTATGATTACATTTTAAAATGCAGTCATACATTCAATCTATTAGATGCTCGTGGTGCAGTTTCTGTTACAGAACGTGCTGGTTATCTGTCACGTATCAGAAATATGGCAAAATCTGTTGCAAAGATTTTTGTGGCAGAGCGTGAAAAATTAGGATTTCCTTTATTGAATAAAAACACAGCAAATCCAGAAACGGTTAAGGAGGCTGAATAACATGGCAAAAGAGTTACTTTTAGAAATCGGGTTGGAAGAAATGCCTGCCCATGTAGTTACACCAAGCATGAAACAACTGGAACAAAAAACAGCAAAGTTTTTAGATGAACACCAATTGTCTTATGATACAATCGAAACTTTTTCAACGCCAAGACGTTTAGCGATCAAAGTAACCAATATCCCAGAACGTCAAGCAGATAGCGAAGAAGAATTAAAGGGTCCGGCTAAAAAAATCGCATTGGATTCAGATGGAAATTGGACGAAAGCCGCAGAAGGGTTTGTACGTGGTCAAGGTTTGACGACTGACGATATTACCTTTAAAGAGCTGAAAGGTGTAGAGTATGTGTACGTAACCAAATATACACATGGACAACCAGCGAAAGAAGTATTGACTGGACTTGCAGATGTCATCAAAAGTTTGACATTTCCTGTTACGATGCATTGGGCAAATTTTGACTTTGAATATATTCGTCCTATTCATTGGATTGTTGCTTTACTAGATGATGAAGTGATTCCTTTCGAGATTTTAGATGTTACAACAGATCGCACATCACGTGGTCATCGTTTCTTAGGAGAAACAGTTCGTTTCGCTCATGCCAATGAGTATGAAGAAAAATTACAAGAACAATTCGTGATAGCTGCGCCACATAAAAGAAAAGAAATGATTGTCCAACAAGCAACAGAATTAGCAGAGAAAAACCATTGGACGATCGATTTAGACGAAAAGTTATTAGAAGAAGTGAATAATTTAGTCGAATATCCCACAGTTTTTGCTGGCGATTTTGAAGAAAAATATCTGTCTGTCCCTGAAGAAGTATTGGTTACTTCAATGAAGGAGCACCAACGTTATTTTGAAGTAAGAAATGACCAAGGATTACTCTTGCCACATTTTATTTCTGCTCGAAATGGGGATCGTGTCAAACTAGAAAACGTGATCCGTGGAAATCAAAAAGTATTGACTGCTCGTTTAGAAGATGCAGAGTTTTTCTACAATGAAGATAAAAAGATTCCAATCGAGACTTTTGTTGATAAATTAAAATCAGTGACTTTCCATGAAAAAATTGGAAGCATCTACGAAAAAATGCAACGAGTACAAGTTATTGCTCGTATTTTAGGTAAATCTGTCGGCTTATCACCAGAAGAGTTAACGGATTTACAACGTGCTGCTGAAATCTATAAATTTGATTTAGTGACCAACATGGTAGGTGAGTTTCCAGAGCTTCAAGGGATCATGGGTGAAAAATATGCGCGATTACACGGCGAAACATCAGCTGTAGCAACAGCTATCAAGGAACACTATCTGCCAATTTCAAGTGAAGGTGACTTACCAGAAACCAAAATTGGTGCAGTATTAGCGATTGCAGACAAATTAGATAGTATCTTCTCTTTCTTTACAGTTGGAATGATCCCAAGTGGGTCAAATGATCCGTATGCTCTTCGTCGTCAAGCGTATGGGATTGTCCGCATCATCGAAGCAAAAAATTGGGCATTTCCTTTGTCTGTTCTGCAAGAAACGATTAGTGAAGTTATCAGTAAAGATACAGATCGTTTTGGTATTGCCTTGTCAGCGGGACAACAAGTGATCGACTTTATCAAAGGCCGTCTACGCCAATTATTGATAACGAAGAATATCCGTCATGATATCATCGAGGCTGTTTTGAATTCAGAACAAAAAGATCTGACAAAAATATTTGCAACAGCACAATTGTTCAAGAAACATCTTGCAGATGAAGACTTCAAACCATCAATGGAAGCTTTGACACGTGTCGTGAACTTAGCGAAAAAAGCTGAGCTTGAAAAACAATCAGAAGTAGAACCTGATCTGTTCGAAAACGAAGCGGAGAAAGAACTGTACAAAGCAGTAGAAGCAATGAAAACAAGCTTTGCTGACCAAACGATCAACGAAAATTATGATCAGCTTGTAAGTCTTCGCCCACTGATCGAAAATTATTTTGATCAGACGATGGTCATGGCAAAAGAACCAGAAGTACGTAAGAACCGATTAACGCAATTAAGTCAAATTGCTACCATTGCTTTATCACTAGCAAGTTTGGATCAAATCATCACAAAATAATTTTAGCTCTTTGTTAATAAGAACTGATGAGTGGTATAAAATCAAATCTGGGTCAGAATGAACCTCATTCTGTCTCAGATTTTTTGTTATTTCACGTTAATTAATTGATTGATCAAAAAGATTCTAATTTTCATGTTCACAAATGATTTAAATCCGTAAGCTACACATTTTATTGTCTTTATATGGGGATTCTTTGATTCTGTTTTTCCATTAGAGTAAGGGTAAATCAGTGCATTGGTGATCCCTTATTGATAGAACAGAATGTTTTGAAGTTTCGTTGAAAGCGATCATCCGGAGTTTCTGGAAGTTCTTTTAATAAGGAGAAGAACCGCAGTTTTTTACAAGCACACGGAGGAGGAAAAAGAACTGTATCAATGATTACGGTATTCTTCTTCTGGAAGGTTTCGTAAGCAACCTCGGTAATATTAAAAGTTTTGTTTACTAATCTTAGCATTTTTTTGATAGAATCATTTATAGCGCATATCGTTCTCTCAGTTACTTATGTTACGGTGATTTAATCAGACTAAAGAACGATATGTTTTTTAATAGTAAAAATGAAAATGGGACTGAAGAATCAATTCTGATTCATCAGTCCCATAAATTATAGAGCCATAATTTTCTAATATGTAAATAAACCAGCGAACAGGCACAAAATAGGCTATTTCTCTGGTTTATTGGTTCTATACTTTTTGATGAAAAACATAGAAAAGATACCCTGAAATCCTTTAGAATCAAATTAACGAACCAATTCATAAGAGGATTCAAGATGTCTATACTTAGCTTATCAAAGATCCTCTAAATATTCTAGACCTAAATATCTATTTCGAGGAAAATTATTTAATCAAAGAAAGATATAAAGGGGAAATTTTATTGATTTACAAATATATTCTTCAATACACACTTGAAAAGTGTCCACATTGTTTTTGTGTCGTCCTCTATAGGATCATATGTTAGGGGACGACAACCGTCCGGTTGTTACTTAATGAAGTGTAGTGCCTGAGTATCGGACCTATCTGGAATTGAAGAAACAACGATTCAAATGTAAGACTTGCCAACGCACCTTCGTAACGGATACCTCTGTCGCTGAGAAGAGCTGTTTTATTAGTCAAAAAGTTCGTTGGTCTGTCGTTACTCGTCTAAAAGAGAATACTTAGGTGACGGAATTTGCTCGTCAGAAAAATATTTGTACTTCTACGGTTTATTGTGTCCCCCCCCATTGAACCCTTTTAAACAGACTTTGCCAAAAGTCTAATGCTTTATTAAAATCGGTTCAAAATGTTGCAAGTGCCATGAGTTTTATAATGGTGGATGGACAAAGGTATAAACTACTGGACATTGTCGTAAATCGACGATTTCCTTATTTAGAACGCTGTTTTCCTCGGCTTTCCTTAGCAACTCGAAAAGCCGTTTAATTCATTATTATTGATAGGTATGCGCCTTATGTTTCATTGGTTAAAAAGCTTTTGCTAAATGCTCAGTTGATTATTTATCGTTTCCATATTGTCCAACATACAGGAAGAACTTTTTTAAACCATCGAGTGAAGGAAAACAAGTCACGACTTAAAAGGGCTTTTCAATACTAACGTGGACTTGCAAAAAAATGAAACGTTATTGGAAACTCCTACAAAAAGAAGAGGCAAAGTTGAACTATGAAAAAACGGGTTTGGTGTGCCAGTTTTAAAGATTATTTAACTGAAAGCGAGGTTGTCGATCGGCTGTTAGCTGCTTGTCCCAACCTACGACAAGGCTATCAGTTATACCAAGATGTTCTTTATGCAGTAAAGAAAAGAGATCATTCACTATTTGAGGACTGTTTATCCAGAGAAGTCAGCCAGCTACCTCAAACTTATGAGACAACTTTGCGAACATTTAAAAAGTTTCTGTCACAGATCCAAAATGCCCTCCGCTACAGTTATTCAAACGGACCACTAGAATGTTTAAACAACCCT
>ERZ809114.330-NODE-330-length-32406-cov-19.558221_pt1 | contig 32406 bp, 29 predicted proteins | sample MGYA00520519_ERZ809114 | MGnify/ENA primary metagenome ERZ809114 (study PRJEB31570, sample SAMEA3212991) | Homo sapiens | biome: human-gut; feature: human gut; material: fecal | place: Sweden | collected 2011 ...
AGTGTGGGGTCTCCCCATGCGAGAGTAGGGAACTGCCAGGCATCAAATTTAGCAGTAAGCCGGTCATAAAACCGGTGGTTGTAAAAGAATTCGGTGGAGCGGTAGTTCAGTCGGTTAGAATACCTGCCTGTCACGCAGGGGGTCGCGGGTTCGAGTCCCGTCCGTTCCGCCACTTATTAAGAAGCCTCGAGTTAACGCTCGAGGTTTTTTTTCGTCTATATTTCTATTATTGCTTAAATCGCAAAAATCCTCTGCGTTTTACGCCCTTTTTCCGCAACATTCTAAAGCCCATAATCACTTCAGTTAACGAAAATAGCATTAAAAGAGGCATATTATGGCTATCCCTGCATTTGGTTTAGGTACTTTCCGTCTGAAAGACGACGTTGTTATTTCATCTGTGAAAACGGCGCTTGAACTTGGTTATCGCGCAATTGATACCGCACAAATCTATGATAACGAAGCCGCAGTAGGTCAGGCGATTGCAGAAAGTGGCGTGCCACGTCATGAACTCTACATCACCACTAAAATCTGGATTGAAAATCTCAGCAAAGACAAATTGATCCCGAGTCTGAAAGAGAGCCTGCAAAAATTGCGTATCGATTATGTTGATCTGACGCTAATCCACTGGCCGTCACCAAACGATGAAGTCTCTGTTGAAGAGTTTATGCAGGCGCTGCTGGAAGCCAAAAAACAAGGGCTGACGCGTGAGATCGGTATTTCCAACTTCACGATCCCATTGATGGAAAAGGCGATTGCTGCTGTTGGCGCTGAAAACATCGCTACTAACCAGATTGAACTCTCACCTTATCTGCAAAACCGTAAAGTGGTCGCCTGGGCTAAACAGCACGGCATCCATATTACTTCCTATATGACGCTGGCGTATGGTAAGGCCCTGAAAGATGAGGTTATTGCTCGTATCGCAGCTAAACACAATGCGACTCCGGCACAAGTGATTCTGGCGTGGGCTATGGGGGAAGGTTACTCCGTAATTCCTTCTTCTACTAAACGTAAAAACCTGGAAAGTAATCTTAAGGCACAAAATTTACAGCTTGATGCCGAAGATAAAAAAGCGATCGCCGCACTGGATTGCAACGACCGCCTGGTTAGCCCGGAAGGTCTGGCTCCTGAATGGGATTAAGCCTCTCTGACAGCTCCTCCGGGAGCTGTTTTTACATGCTCGCTAAGGAAATCGATAAAAGCCCGGATGCGTGTACTTACCGCACGGTCGCTGTAATATACGGCACTGAATGGCATTTCCACTGGCAATACTTTATCTGCCATTAACTCCACCAATTCTCCGCGAGCGATTTCTCTGTCGATCATGTAGTCGGACAAACACGCAATCCCGTTGCCACTCAGGCAAAGCTGTTTCAGTGTTTCCCCACTATTGGATGACAAACCGTACTTCACCTCATGTAATTGTCCATCACTACAGGCTATCGGCCAGGTATTGAGGGAAGCGGGTTCAGTGAATCCCAGGCAAATATGTTGCTTTAAATCGTCGATCGTTTCTGGCTTCCCGTAGCGGGAAATATAATCGGGGGAGGCGATAATTTTTCGATAACTGTTAAATAACGGCCTGGCACGTAAGCTGGAATCCGTTAACGTACCGGCGCGTATCGCGACATCCACTTTTCTTTCGATCAAATTAATAATCGTTTCGGAGGAGACTAGCGATAAAGTGACTTCCGGATAGCGTTCACGAAAAGGCTTAATCAACGGCATCAGAAAGTGCAGCACCACTGGAGTTGCGGCATCGATCCGTAACAGTCCACGCGGTGTATTACGCGTCTCCATAATTTCTGATTCTGCCGCTGCCATCTCCTGCAAAATTGACTGTACGCGACGAAAATAACGCTCGCCTTCTTCCGTCAGGCTAAGTTGTCGCGTGGTCCGATTAAGCAGGCTAACGCCAAGTTTCATCTCCAGCTTTTTCACCGCCCGGCTTACCGCTGAGTTTGCTTGCCCTAATTGTTCCGCTGCCCGGCTAAAGCTGCCGCTTTCGACGACTGAAACAAAAATGGCGAGTTCTTCCGACGTGGCTTTCATTTTTGCTCCTGTTGCAAAATAGAAGAGATATTTTGAATTTATTTGTCATTAAACCATCAGGATGCGAGATATGTCATCCGATTTAATGTTCTCAATAATGAGCAAATTTCTGACCGGTGTAAGCACTTGCTTACATAGCAATATACAATTGCTCGTTGAAAGAGTGAGCTAAAATCCCTATAACAGTAGAACCCTCCCGAGTGCGGAAGGGTTGACGTAATAGAGGTTTCAAAGTCAAAAGTGCGAAAAAACACCTATGCCATGCGCTATGTTGCCGGACAACCTGCGGAAAGGATCTTACCGCCGGGGTCTTTTGCGAGCATCGGCCAGGCATTACCACCTGGAGAACCGTTAAGTACCGAAGAGCGTATTCGGATCCTGGTGTGGAACATATACAAACAGCAACGCGCTGAATGGTTGTCGGTATTAAAGAACTACGGCAAAGATGCACATCTGGTGTTATTGCAGGAAGCGCAGACAACGCCAGAGTTAGTACAGTTTGCGACCGCTAACTATCTTGCCGCCGATCAGGTACCCGCTTTCGTGCTGCCACAACATCCTTCCGGTGTAATGACCCTTTCGGCGGCGCATCCAGTGTATTGCTGCCCGTTACGTGAACGAGAACCCATTTTGCGTCTGGCGAAGTCGGCCCTGGTGACGGTCTATCCATTGCCTGACACCCGCCTGTTGATGGTGGTTAATATACACGCCGTCAATTTCAGTTTGGGCGTGGATGTCTATAGTAAGCAGTTACTTCCTATTGGCGATCAGATAGCTCACCACAGCGGCCCGGTCATTATGGCGGGAGATTTCAATGCCTGGAGCCGTAGAAGGATGAACGCGTTATATCGCTTTGCGCGGGAAATGTCGCTGCGCCAGGTGCGTTTTACCGATGATCAGCGCCGTCGGGCGTTTGGCCGCCCGCTCGATTTTGTTTTCTACCGTGGTCTGAACGTCAGCGAAGCTTCTGTACTGGTTACGCGCGCTTCCGATCACAATCCGCTACTCGTTGAATTCAGTCCCGGCAAGCCTGATAAATAAGGTATGTCAGGTCTGCCACAGGGCAGACCAACGTTTGGCGCTGCCCTTTTTAATCAAACAATAAAAGGACAGCGCAATGACAACACAATCCCACCATGACCACGTAGAAAAGCAGTTTAGCTCGCAGGCCAGTGAGTATTTAACCAGTACCGTACATGCATCCGGGCGAGATTTACAGCGCCTGGCGGTGCGTCTGGCTGATTATCCTGATGCAAGCGTACTTGATATGGGCTGCGGAGCAGGGCATGCCAGCTTTGTCGCTGCGCAAAACGTGAGCGCGGTGGTGGCGTATGACTTATCTGCCCAAATGCTGGATGTCGTGGCACAAGCTGCCGAAGCCGGGCACCTGAAAAATATCGCCACCCGCCAGGGATATGCCGAAAGTCTGCCATTTGCCGATAACGCATTTGATATTGTTATCAGCCGTTATTCTGCCCATCACTGGCATGATGTTGGTGCAGCACTGCGAGAAGTGAATAGGATATTGAAACCTGGCGGTAGGCTGATTGTGATGGACGTAATGTCTCCGGGTCACCCAGTGCGCGACGTCTGGTTACAGACGGTAGAAGCATTACGCGATACCTCTCACGTACGAAACTACGCCAGCGGTGAGTGGTTGACGTTAATCAATGAAGCCAATCTGATAGTTGATAATTTAATTACAGATAAGTTACCGCTGGAATTTTCTTCATGGGTCGCGAGAATGCGTACGCCAGAAGCGTTAGTAGACGCTATTCGCATTTACCAACAGAGCGCATCGACAGAGGTGAGAACGTATTTTGCCTTGCAGAATGACGGCTCTTTCACCAGTGATATCATCATGGTAGAAGCACATAAAGCGGCATAAATAAAAAAGGCACCGGGGGAATCGGTGCCTTTTGATTATCTGATTTGTCAGGAATCTGGCATGTTGTTGTTTTTCACAAACAACGTCAGCTTATCGCCTGGTTGCAGATTCGCAGTGTCGCTGTTCCAGCGCATCACATCTTTGATGTTCACGCCGTGGCGTTTAGCAATGCTTGAAAGCGAATCGCCTTTGCGCACACGATACGTAATGCTATCGCTGTTGTTTGCCAGTCGCTGTGCGCTACTGCCTGCGCCAATCGTCAAACTTTGGCCTGGCTTCAGCTTAGATCCGCGCAGTTTGTTCCACTGCTGCAAATCTTTGGTGCTTACGCCGAGACGTGAAGCGATACTTGAAAGCGTGTCGCCAGAGCGTACGGTGTAAACACGGCTGTTAAGCGGCGTATTGTCGGCAACCAGCGTCGACTGTACAGCAGCAATTTCGCCTGAAGCCAGAGATTCACGCAGTTGATCTGCATGCTTCTTTGGCACCATCACGTACTGCGGACCACTTGCGCCCAGCGTGGAGCCTTTCACGCCTGCGTTGAATGTCTTCAGCTTGCTGACGGAAATCCCCGCCATATCTGCAACCTTCGCCATTTCAACCGGGCTGCTCAGGTGCACACGCGCCAGAGCACGGCTTTCATCGGTCGTTGGCAGACGTACGCCATAACGCTTGCTGTTTTTGAGAATATCACTCAATGCCAGCATTTTAGGCACGTACTGCTTCGTTTCCTGCGGCAACGGTAACGACCAGAAGTCCGTGGATTTCCCACGCGCTTTGTTCGTTTTAATTGCCTTCATGACCCGACCTTCGCCGCTGTTATAAGCCGCTACGGTCAGAAGCCAGTCGCCGTCAAACATCTTGTTCAGACGCTGCATCATGTTCAGCGCGGCAGTTGTTGAAGCAACAACATCGCGACGCGCGTCATAATTGCGGGTCTGTTTCAAACCATAATTGCGCCCCGTGCTCGGAATGATCTGCCAGATGCCCGCGGCATTGGCGCCAGACGTTGCGTGAGGATCAAAAGCGCTCTCCACTATGGGTAGTAGTACCAGTTCCATAGGCATGTTACGTTTTTTAACTTGCCCGGCTATCCAGTACATATACGGCTCTGCCCGTAAAGTTACATCGTGGAGATAGCTCTTATTGCGTAAATATTTCTGTTTCTGTTCGCGAATCCGGTCGTTTTCCGGAATTCCCATCTTTAGCTCGTCGCCAATGAAAGCCCACAAGTCACCATCTGGCGCGATAGACGTCCCATCGTCCATCCATCGTGCCTGACTTGTAAACTTTGCTGCTTCCCCTTGACCAGCTGCAGAAAGGCTCTGTGCGTGCTGTTGAACGTTGCCGGTGCTCTGGCAACCCACGAGCAGGACAGAGGCGAGTAATATCGCTTTTGCCTTCATGTGTGTGTCAATAGTTGCTTAAAAGACGACCGATCATAACGGCGAACGGAGCCGATGACAAGAAAGTTTTATCAGAACCTATCTTTCTTTGACCTTAACCATGCAAAACGTTCTTCAGGTTGTTGCAATAATGTTTCTTCATTAATTACATTAATTAAATCAATATCTTCCGTTCTTAAAAAAACATTAATTTGCCGCTCATTTTTCAGAATTACGGGTAGTGTTATTTGATTTTTTGCCCGTAACTCCTTAACTTTACGATAATAATCATTTATGGACAAATCGTGCGGAAGAATACTCAAAGCAAACTTCATATTTGATAAGGTATATTCATGAGCACAACATACCAATGTATCGTCAGGTAACGCACTTAACTTTTTAAGTGATTGATACATTTGTGATGGTGTCCCTTCAAACAACCGACCACACCCACCAGAAAACAGCGTGTCGCCGCAAAATAGATAAGGTTTACTGAAGTAACAGATATGTCCTAAAGTGTGACCCGGTGTGGCAATTACACTAAATTCATGCCCTAAAACGAAGGCAGTTTCGCCATCTTTGACTACCTGTGTTGTTCCCTTATCTTGTGTCTCTTGTGGACCATACACCACAATTTGCGGAAACTTTTTCACCAGTTCTTTTACGCCGCCAACGTGATCGTGGTGATGGTGGGTGAGAAATATGGCCTCCGGTTGCCAGTTATTGGCGGCAATGGCGTTTAATACTGGCTCTGCGTCTCCGGGATCGACAATCAGGCAGCGACCTGCTTCATCATTCAAAACCCAGATGTAATTGTCATCAAAGGCGGGAATACTGTTAAGATTCATAGATTACCTCTCAGTGTGAAACGGAAGGTTGTGATGAAACCGGCAAGAGTCCCTCAAACTGTCGTGGCTCCTGATTGCTGGGGCGATTTGCCCTGGGGAGAGCTTTATCGCAAGGCGCTGGAGCGCCAGCTCAACCCGTGGTTCACTAAAATGTATGGTTTTCATCTGCTTAAGATTGGCAATTTAAGCGCAGAAATCAATTGCGAAGCGTGCGCGGTTTCTCATCAAGTGAATGTTTCTGCGCAAGGACTGCCCGTCCAGGTGCAGGCGGACCCACTTCATCTTCCTTTTGCCGATAAATCCGTTGATGTTTGTCTACTGGCACATACATTGCCGTGGTGCACCGATCCGCATCGTTTATTGCGTGAAGCCGATCGGGTACTGATTGATGATGGCTGGCTGGTGATTAGTGGCTTCAATCCCATAAGTTTAATGGGATTACGCAAACTTGTACCGGTATTGCGCAAAACCTCGCCCTATAACAGCCGGATGTTTACTCTGATGCGGCAGCTGGACTGGCTCTCTTTGTTGAATTTTGAAGTGCTACACGCCAGCCGTTTCCACGTTCTCCCGTGGAACAAACACGGTGGAAAACTATTGAATGCGCATATTCCTGCGCTTGGTTGCTTACAACTTATTGTCGCCCGGAAACGGACTATTCCTTTAACGCTAAATCCGATGAAACAGAGTAAAAACAAGCCACGAATTCGCCAGGCGGTTGGAGCCACCCGGCAATGTCGTAAACCACAGGCTTAAACTTCGACTTGATAGCCCGTATCTTCCAGTGTGGGATTCATCGCTGCGGCACGAGCCAGTTCATCGCAACGTTCGTTTTCTGGATGACCGGCATGGCCTTTAACCCATTCCCATTTGATTTGATGCTGCCCCAGCGCAGCATCAAGACGTTGCCAGAGATCGACATTTTTTACTGGTTTTTTGTCTGCTGTTTTCCAGCCACGTTTTTTCCAGTTATGGATCCACTGGGTGATACCCTGGCGGACATACTGGCTGTCGGTACTCAAAATGACTTCGCAATGTTCTTTTAACGCCTCCAGCGCGACAATAGCGGCCATCAACTCCATACGGTTGTTGGTGGTGCGGGTGTAGCCTGCGCTAAAGGTTTTCTCGCGTCCGCGATAGCGTAAAATAGCGCCGTAACCCCCAGGTCCAGGATTACCCAGACACGAACCATCGGTGAAAATTTCTACCTGTTTAAGCATCTCTGGTAGACTTCCTGTAATTGAATCGAACTGTAAAACGACAAGTCTGACATAAATGACCGCTATGAGCACTGCAATTACACGCCAGATCGTTCTCGATACCGAAACTACCGGTATGAACCAGATTGGTGCGCACTATGAAGGCCACAAGATCATTGAGATTGGTGCCGTTGAAGTGGTGAACCGTCGCCTGACGGGCAATAACTTCCATGTTTATCTCAAACCCGATCGGCTGGTGGATCCGGAAGCCTTTGGCGTACATGGTATTGCCGATGAATTTTTGCTCGATAAGCCCACGTTTGCAGAGGTAGCCGATGAGTTCATGGACTATATCCGCGGCGCGGAGCTGGTGATCCATAACGCAGCGTTCGATATCGGCTTTATGGACTACGAGTTTTCGTTGCTTAAGCGCGATATTCCGAAGACCAATACCTTCTGTAAGGTCACCGATAGCCTTGCGGTGGCGAGGAAAATGTTTCCCGGTAAGCGCAACAGCCTCGATGCGTTATGTGCCCGCTACGAAATAGATAACAGTAAACGAACGTTGCACGGGGCATTACTCGATGCCCAGATCCTTGCGGAAGTTTATCTGGCGATGACTGGTGGTCAAACGTCGATGGCTTTTGCGATGGAAGGAGAGACACAACAGCAACAAGGTGAAACAACAATTCAGCGCATTGTGCGTCAGGCAAGCAAGTTACGCGTTGTTTTTGCGACAGATGAAGAGCTTGCGGCACATGAAGCCCGTCTCGATCTGGTGCAGAAAAAGGGCGGAAGCTGCCTCTGGCGGGCATAAATACCTGTAAAAGGCGCTAAAATTAGCGACTTGGGCGATTTTTGCAGCAAACGATTCAAAAGATGAGAAAAACCGTTGACGAAGGGTGAGGCAATCCGTAATATTCGCCTCGTTCCCAACGGAACACAACGCGGAGCGGTAGTTCAGTCGGTTAGAATACCTGCCTGTCACGCAGGGGGTCGCGGGTTCGAGTCCCGTCCGTTCCGCCAAATTCACTCATGAAAATGAGTTCAGAGAACCGCAAGATTTTTAATTTTGCGGTTTTTTGTATTTGAATCCCGCCATTTCTCTGTTCAATGATTTTACTCTAGCGTAAGTGCGTGATTCTCGCTTGTTGTCTCATTCATTAAAATTCAATAATGATATCGAGCCATTCAGCTTAAATATATTTTCAGAGAATAATTTTATATTGATTAAGTGAATGTATATTTCAAATTGATTTTATTTGTTATTATTTAAGTGGGGTATATAATTAGAGTTCGTTATCAGTGCTAAATATTCTAATCATTATGACAGGCGAGGGAGTGTCCGATTATGAATTCAAAAAAGGTTTGTTGCATATGTGTGTTATTCTCGCTGCTTGCAGGATGTGCCTCTGAATCTTCTATTGATGAAAAGAAGAAAAAAGCTCAAGTCACACAAAGTAATATTAATAAAAATACCCCCCTGCAACTGACAGACAAAGATTTATTCGGTAATGAAACCACTCTGGCCGTATCCGAGGAGGATATTCAAGCTGCGCTTGATGGAAATGAGTTCCGCGTTCCCCTTAATTCTCCTGTAATACTTGTTCAATCCGGCAACCGCGCACCGGAAACCATTATGCAGGAGGAGATGCGAAAATATTATACTGTTTCCACATTCTCTGGTATCCCGGACAGGCAAAAGCCTCTGACTTGTAACAAAAACAAAGATAAAAATGAGAACGAGGATGTTGCCAGTGCTGAAAATATGAACTGGATGCAGGCATTGCGTTTTGTGGCTGCGAAAGGGCATCAGAAAGCGATTATTGTTTACCATGATACGTTGCAGACAGGAAAATATGACACTGCACTGAAATCAACAGTATGGTCCGATTATAAAAATGAAAAAATTACTAACACAATCTCACTGCGCTATCTGGTGCGATTCACGCTGGTGGATGTAGCTACAGGTGAGTGGGCTGCCTGGTCGCCGGTGAATTATGAATATAAAGTGCTTCCACCATTGCCCGGCAAGAATGAAGCCAGTACGACTGATATGACAGAGCAGCAAATCATGCAACTTAAGCAAAAGACCTATAAAGCGATGGTAAAAGATTTGGTTAACCGCTATCAATAATAAATTATATCTGCCGCCAGGAATTTCTGGCGGCAATAATACAGAATTCTTTGCATAAGAAATTTTTTCCTGACAAAGACTGTGCAAAAAAGGACATGGAATCCGGAGTTAAAAACTGTTTGTTTTAGAATATTTAATTATTTAACTGCTTAATCTTCCTTGCGAGAAATATATTCATTATTACATTTCATGCCATTTTTAATATAGGTTGCTCCTGGGAAAATCCCCGTGTTATTACCGCAGGGGTGATAATTATCATTAACATATCCTGTGACAAAAGGAGCTATTAAAGGTGCTATTACGATAGCTATTAGTAAAAATATAAGAGTTAGCTGTATTGTTATGTCTGTGGCGAAATTGATTACCTTTGTTTTTTTTATTAAGAATGATTTTATTATCGTTAGTAAAATTACATGAATATTTAACAAGGAAAACGATATGAAACCGAAGCATAGAATCAACATTCTCCAATCATAAAATATTTCCGTGGAGCCTTTTATTATTGAATATAGAGGTTTAATTCCGGTAAAAAACAAAGATGCATTGAATGCAGGGAAAAATAATATGGCTATAAAAAACATCGAAAGAAACTCTTTCAATTTAACATGTAAACGCATAGTTAATCCTCATATCACAGGGGGGTGTTAAGAACATACATAAATGGAGTCATGTTTTCCCTTTTCCATTTATCAAGTTCCTGTTGCCGTTTTAGTCCATCTCTAATTGCATCTTTTAATTTTTCTGATAAATGGTATTGAACATCGATTTCATTTAAAACAACTGTACACACTATCCCCGTAAGTAAAATTGCTCCTCCTACAAGAATTACTGGAAGGCCAAAACTAAGACAGGCAAAAGAAGCCAGGCTTCCAATAGCGGTTGCAACACCGCCTGCAATCACTGCTTTGGCCACATCCATTGAAAAATCACCAAGAAAATTAACCAGATCTCGCTCTGAACTCGTAATAAATTCTATGGTTCTCCAGGCTACTGAAAACCAGATACAGAACTTAACTCCTTTTATTGATTCAGATAAAGCTCCTCGCCAGCCAATAGCGAGTTCCAGAACTTGAGGAGCTCGTGAAGAGAAAATATATTTACCGAGCTTTTCTAAAAGCCAGGGGCTGGATGTTGTGATTTTTATATATTTTTCTCCAAGTATTTCAAAGTAACTTGCTTTTGTATACTTTAAGGCATTAAGGTTAAATATAATTTTCCCATTTTCATCAAACTCAGTCATTAATTTACCCGCGTTAACTAACCAGGCGAGTGTATCTTTTATACCTGAAGGATGTGTAGTGATAAAATGAATGTAATCAAATGATGTTATTGAGCTGAGAATTTTTTTTGCAACATCAAATGTCAAAAGAATAACATGATGAGTGTTCTGACGCCTTAACTCATCAATGAGTGGGATATCGTTAAGATAAGGGTGCTGAGGTACTAGCTGGTTTATCGGCTGAGCCCCCCGAAGAATGTCACCCACATAATCAGCCCACTGTGCATTCTGTGTGTTGCTATTATTCCTTAAACCAGCCATTTTATCTCTCCGTAATAGTGATTTATTATTTTATTACAGTAAGTTACTGTACACGATCCTGCCATTTACTCATTGCATTCGTACCGGCTAACGTATGCTCCCAGGAAATATCTTCATAAATAAAGGCAATTCTCTCCTGTGGCTCCAGTTCTTTTTCCAAGACAGCATGCGGTGTGACAAAATCAATACTTGATATTCGGGCTTTTGACAGATTTATTTTATAATAAGGCTGGTAAATACCCGCTTTACTGGTTCGGTAGAGTATAAATTCACATGTTACCATTTTTTCATTGTCACTAAGTGCTTTTGCCAGCAATGGTGAGGATTTATCAACCGGTTTGGTGATAATTAATTCATGATGATTGACATTTTGACTTCTTGAGATGGAATGCATTAACGCATAAACCATGATCTGATCTTTATGTCCTGGTTGCGCTTTGTTTCCGACAGAATCAAGCGTTGAGCAACCTGCTGAAATCAGCCCTTGCGTCTCTCCACTCAAAGATAAATAACTCATATTTGCCATGATAATCTCCTTTAATTAAATAATTATTTTTTGGCCGTGGTCCCGGTTGCCGCCTCTGGCATGATGTTATTCTTCAGCAGCAGCCAGCGGCTTAACACGCCTTCGAGTCGCTCATTAATTTGTTTTTCCAGCGCATCTGTATTCTGCTTCTGCGCACGGGCATCCTGGTACTGCGTCAACAGAGACTCAACGGGTGTTTCCTGCCCCAGTCCCCGCTCCGCCTGCCAGATGACATTTTTGATATAGGAAAGGGTTAGTCCCTCTTTCTCGCGCTGCATCACGAGATCTGCAAAAGCATGTAAGTCCTGACGAGTCTGTAACCAGCCACGCAACTGTGGGCTACTCTGTGCGCGGGTTTTGAGTGCCTCATTCCATTGTGTCGAGGCCTGCTGCTGTTGCAGGCTTTCCGGCCAGCGACTGTCGGCAACACGCATCATCTGCATTCCGGTTTCCAGCGGTTGTACCGGGGAGACGCCAAGAAGCTGTTGCAGCCTGCGCTCATAGTTTTCGAGTTCAGGTGAGGCCATCCACACCGTTGCTGCGCCCTGAGCGGTGTCGTTAACCTGTAACAGTTGCTGCTGCACCGGATAGACCTGCCACCACCACAATGCTGAGGCGACAGCCACTGAACAGACGATCCCTGCGATAAACCCTCTTACCGTACTGCCTTGCTTCATCACACTGGCCTGTGGGGGATTTTCTGACAGACTGCGCACTTCCACTTTCATCTCAGGCAGGTCGGGCAGGGGAGGCACTACCGCTTCTGGCGTGGAGGAAGCCATTGTTTCCGGGGCATAAATCAGCGTTCTGACCGTAGTCTGTGAGGTGTTCTCGGCGTTACTCTTCGGCTGGGGTTCAAGCCGTTTACGCGTGTTCTGCATAAAATAGAGCAGATTCTCCACGCGCGGAACGCGCTTCAGCTCTACCTGCTGGAGTTTGTCGCAGATAAGCTGCAATGCCCGCTCCGTGCGGTAGATCAGTGGTAGGTCGGATTCCGCAAAGGAGATTTGCTGACGCAGAATATTGCCGGTTCGGGAGTTAAACCAGTCCAGCATTTCAGTACGCGCCGGGCCGCCCTGCGGCCAGAACTTATCCCAGTCGTGGCTTACCATTGCCGCCAGCAGTTCCGCACCTTCGCAAAAGCCCGCCAGTCCCTGTGTCCGTGTCCGTGCAAGCGTATAGTAGGTGGCGGTGTGTAAATCCACACCGTTAGCTTTAAAAATCGCCAGCGCCAGCGACTCCACCAGTTTCCAGTTCAGCTCAGGCTGTGACGGGTGGCTGGCTTTGTTTATTTCCTCGCGGATGGCGCTGAATTCCGGCAGCCCGCGCGGGTCACTGCCGGTAACGATAGTTTGTGTCAGTACGTTACTATTCATCCCTGCCTCCTCAGTACAGTGTGTCTGACAGACCAAACTGGCTGAACAACCCACCGCTGAACGGGTTATCCTCGGTGTCGGTATGCACACGGTAGGTCATCGCGCCACCGTCCACGCTAAAGCGCACGGTAAAGTTGCCATCCTGTACTCCGGTCAGTTGTCCGGCCCCGAACAGGCGGAACTGTGCCCACGGCCCGCTGAAGCTGATACTGCGCGGTGCGCCGCCGCTGGCACCAACCAGCGTCAGTTTGCTTTCGTTGCCTTCGCGCATATTGTTAGGCCAGACCAGATGGGCGGTATAGTTACGGCCCTGGCTGTAATCGACTAACTGGCCGTCAAGGTTCAGTACGCTGCGGCGTTTGTTGCCGGAAAGCGATACCGTTTCCACGGCAAAGGATGTTCCCAGACCGTTCTGTTTGCTGAAGAAGATGTCACGGATTTTCTGCGCGGTTTCCAGTTGCGCAATAATATCTTCGCGGATAATGACGCTGTTATCGCCGTCTTCCAGGCTCAGATCATTGTCGATAAACAGTTTCAGGTTCTGCTGGTAGAAGGTATCCAGTATGCCATCCGGTTTAAAGAATCGTTCGAAGGCATCCAGTGAGGCATCCTGTGCAGAACGTGGATTAAACGGATAGTTATTTGCCAGTTGCTCGTTAAACGGTTTCACCACGCTGTCGCGCCAGTCCACTTCCATATAGTGAACGGCTTCCACCATCACCACATGCCAGGCCTGGTCAGCCAGCCTGCCTACCCAGCGGTTGAGCGGAGCAGGCAGTGTTTTTGCCATCTGGCGGGTGGCGAATATTGGATCGCTGCTGTTCTGATCAAGCCTTAACTGCACGGCTTTCAGCGCCGATTTCCCTGGTACAGGCGCGTTCTGGATTGCCAGCAGGTAGCGGTGTAACTCGGTGAGCTGCTGGTATACGGCCTGCATCGTGCTTTCTTTGTCTTTCTGTACTGTCAGGGTACTGTTTTCCGGGGCGAATTCATGCCCGAGGCGGGTAAGTAACTGGTAATCCGGCTCTGCCAGGGCCTCATCCCGCTCTTTGGCAGAGAGTTTTTCAGAAAAGACTCCTAGCTGTGTGTTGTCACGCAGCACGGTCAGCGCCCGCTGCAAAGGCTGGTCGCCGCTGATAACCTGCTCCAGAGTGCCAGTCAGTTGTCCAATGGACTCAAAATTGCGGATATTGAGATTGTCCATCCCGGCCCGCCAGGTGGCGGTGTAGTCGCTGATATACTGCTCGGTCAACTGGCGCTGAATTTCCGCGCGGTCGGCGTCACTGTATTTCACGCTGCGGGTGAGGTTGAGTACCCAGGAATCCATCGCCGTCAGTTCAACCAGTTCATCGCGCTGTTTTACAAAATAGCTTTGCAGGCCGTAACGGGTAAGAAACTGTGGAACAACCAGTTTGTTATCATCGGCAGATGTAAACACCTGGTCAAAGGTTGGCCCTACCTGGTCACGCAGATTGAGGTCAGCAGGAAGAACGCCCAGCGCCCGCGTTTTCAGGCTCTGATAAACCCGCTGGTAGACAGGCAGTTTGCTCAGTTCTTTCTGTGCTGATACCACGGGCTTGTCATATGGCGTCCAGCGGCTGATGGCATCACCGTCGCCCGCCTGACGCTCTGCATGCCAGTCAGTATGAGCCAGCGCGTAGTCAAGATGGGACATCAGTTGTGTCTGGATATCGCGCTGTCCGTGGAACTTTTCGCTCCAGCGTTTTGCCATATACTGCTTCACCACCTCATTGTTACGTCCGCTTTTGTCCTCCAGCATTCGCATCACGCGCAGCACCGCGAGTTTTTCTTCACTCTCCGGCGGCGCGGCATTCATCGCTTTGACCAGCCCGTTAAACAGCGAGGGCAGGTAACGCTGCTCCAGAAGTTGCAGATAGGTCTGTTCCACATATGGCCCGATACGTCTCCCCTGGTACAGGCCCATATCGGCCAGACGGCTGCGCTCGCCCCAGTCGCCATAGGCCAGTGTTGCATCGCGTACCGGGTTCAGCAGTGGCAGTTGCAGGTTGCCAAAGTCATCTTCCCCCTGCGGAGGCGGCACGTCCATAAAGGCTTTGGCCTGCTTAAGCACGGTGATGCCGGACTGATAGTTACCGTTGTAATAGTGATGCCAGCCGGTGATGAGAAGCAGTGCCGCCACGCCGCCTGTGGCAGAGAAAACCGTCAGGCGGCGACGGGAACGCATCAGCCAGGCGCTGCTCTCTGTTGCCAGATTAGGCTCTGCGAGTAATGCCTGCGGGAACAGGCTGCGGGTGAAATAAGGCGCGGTGTCCACCAGAGGCCAGGACGCCAGTGGGTTATTGCCCAGTCGGTACTGGCGGGCAGCAGACTGGGTGAATATATCATCCATCTGTCCACGCTGAAGCGAAGAGGTGAGATAGACACCACGCAGCATCACGTTCATATTTTCGCCGTCAAGCAGACCCTCAAGCAGTGACACCAGCGGCTCACGGCTTCCCTGCATCTGGCGGGAAAAACTGAATAAAGACGCGCGGGTGTGAGTCTGGGTGACCATCAGATCCGGCAACGCCAGATTCATTCGATCCACCCATGTCTGCCAGAAAGCATTCAACTCTGTTCGCCAGTCATCATTTTCATGAGCACGGCGGGTGAACGTAACACCCAGAATCGCATCGCGATCCTGTCTGTTCAGTGACTGAAACAGGGCGGCAAAACCCTGCAATAAATCAAGCCGGGTCAGTACCACGTAAACCGGTAACTGGCAATGAAGATGCTGGCGTATATCCTGTAAGCGGCTGCGCAGCGTCTGTAACAGATGCTCGCGGCGGCGTTTGTCTGCGGTCAGCAGATCGGGTAAATCGAGTGTCAGAATAATCCCGTTCAGCGGCTGGCGCGCGCGCTTTTCCTTCAGCCAGCCGAGGGCATGTTCCCACAGACGGCGATGCAGGATATCCGCATCAGCGGGAGCGCAGAGTGTGCCGTCGATATCAAAGATCACCGCCTGTTTACCGACATGGGGCGTGAGGTACAGGCGTTGTTCTGCGCCGCGCGCGCCCTCCGGGGCATAAATAATGTCTGACGGAAACCCCTCGCGCAGCAGTGTCGTTTTGCCACTGCCCACAGGACCGATGACCATATACCACGGCAACTGCCACAGGAAACGGCGGTTGTCGAGATGGCGTTGCAGGCGCAGCAGCCAGCGGTCGAGGTAACGCTGCTGGGCGTTCAGTTCCACACTGAGCGCATCAACGGCTTCCTCGCGCTGTTGCTTTTGCATTTTTTCAAGCTGTTGCAGGCGCTTCATTACCCGGACGGTAAGCCACACCAGGGCAATAATCCCCCACGCCGCCGTTGCCAGCCAGCGGTTCGCCAGTGGTTTGAGCCACTGCTCTTCATACAGCGTCCATGTCGGGCCTTTCCACCAGATCCATACCAGCAGGAAAATCCACGCCAGTATCAGCAGCCAGAATGCAGAAACTTTAAACCGGGGCATCGCCGGGCGCAGGGCTGATTTGAGTCCGCTGAATAGTCGGGGTGTTGGTAATCTGAACACAAAAACTCCTGTTCTCTTTTATTGTTCTGCCGTGAATTTTTGTTCTAGCTGCTCAAGCAGGGACGGCTCCCAGTCTGCCACCATCATCTGCAATCCCATCCTGAACAACATCCGGTACTGTTGCTGCGCAAGCTGTATCAGCCCCGCCTCCTCCGTCAACTGTGCGGCAAGGTACTGGCGGTGAAACTGATCGCGGGGTTCACCGGCGGGCAACGTATCCAGATACCGTAAGGCGGCTTCCAGCCCCTGTTCATCAAAACACAACCGCGCAGCCTGAATATCTTCATTACTCACCTGTATGACTGGCGCGGCCTGGTTACCTGGCTGAGTTGCAAGCCATTGCTTCGTTTTTTCAGAAACAAACGGTGTGTGGTCGTTAAACAGAAGATCGGCAAGAGCGGGCAGACGGCCAAGGAAGGAAACGACTTCATCGCGGATGGCATCGGCCACGGCGGTATAGCCAAGACGGTGCGCCGTCTGTGCAGAAATGCAGTGACCGTCCAGCCAGTAGGGTGCCAGCAATACGCTTTTTTCCACCTGCTGCCACAGCGCCATATCGGCACTACCGAGCTGAGCATGGTAATCCGCCACCATATCGGCAGAGACCGCAGCCAGTGGGGTACGTCCATCGCTTTCCGCCTGGGGCGTACTGGTGATGGATTGCCACAGGGCATGGCGGCGCAGGCGATAGCCCAGCGGCGAGTCCGGCTGGCGTTCACATAAAATAGCCGCCACTTTTAACAGCGTGTCGCGCCAGGCTTTGTCGTCGTGACTGTCGATGGCGATCTGTAGAGCCGGAGCACTGGTTTGCGTCATGCTGCTTTCAGACGTGACGGTGGTTTGTGGTGAACTACCGGAGGCCGCCGGAGTGGGGACCGGAGCAGGAGCCGCACGATTAAACGTACGCTGGTACAGGGCAAAAAGATCATCGGTAGCCTGTGCCAGTTCCGGGACGTTATGTGACTGCCAGCACTGCGCCAGTTTCGCCAGTTCACCTAATAGCGCATCGCGCTGCGCTGTGGCGGCGTTCTGTGAAAAGCCTTCAATACCTGTTTCAAAGCGTTTAATGACCTGGCTGGCGAAGCGTTTTTTATGTGCCATATTCTGCGGCGCGGCCACCGCCCAGTAATGTTCCACATACAGTGCCAGCAGGCGCAAGGCCAGAAGCGGATCACCGGCATGTTGCAGGGTTCTCAGCAGATGCGCCAGCAGACGAAAATCCTTACTCTCCGAAGCCAGAATGACCAGCCCCCGGCGCTGGAGTTCCGGGATATCCAGTTGGCTGTGGGCCAGTGAACCCAGTTTGACGATTTCGCCGTCGATATACTCCCAGTCCGGGTTGTCATCTTTTAGCGCCGATGCCTGTTTTTCTTCAGGCAGGTTTTCCAGCAGGTGCGATATCCAGACATTCGGATCGCGTAAGTCCATTGCCATATTTTTATTCTCCCGCCCAGTGGCAGGCGTCGCGTAGCGGCGCAATAACCCGTGCCAGCCCGTCAATGTTAAAGGTCAGCTTTCCGGCTGCGTTGTCTGCGCCGGTATCCACCGTCAGCGTTGTTGCGCCGAACAGTTGCTTAATTTCATCAATCCCGGACAGCCCCCGGCTGGACTCCAGCAGGGTGCCGTTCTCGCGCACAAACCAGTGGCTGCGCAATACCCGGCTGTCGGCATTCAGGGTGACGGCGATATCATGGACATCCAGAGGGTGCACCAGCGCCACCTGCATCCGGGTGATATTGTCCACACAGCTGAACATCAGCACCGGGCGAGGCGGAACATGGCCGATAGCCGGGGTGGTTACCACCACCGTCGGGCGTTCCCCCGGCACCTGCGTCACCAGCAGCTCTGTGGTGTTGCCCTGGCGACGTTTTTCCTGCTCTATGGCACGGGTCCAGGCTTCGCCCACAAAACTGGCTTTGACCAGCGCCCCGTCAAACCCTGACGGGGACAGCGGTTCCAGCAGGCGGTCATAGCAGTCAAGCCGCTCCAGCGCCGCGAACTCCCGCCGACAGGACTGCATGGTCTGTAATGTGGCTGTCGCATCCGGCGGGGTCGCTGTGGCGACGGCTACCGCCACACCGGCCATTGACGATGTTTCTGCGGGCGCGGCACTGGCGGGTAAGCCCGCCATCAGGCCCGCAATAAACCATCCTGTCTGCCGGAAAACGCGCAACCTGCTCATAAAACCGTTTCATCTTCTGTGACGGACTCGTCGTCCAGAGCATCTTCCACATCTGCTGTGAACGTGCCGTCTGCCGCCGACAGCCGAATCCGGGCAATCGCCGTGTTGGCTGCCATCTTCTGCAACAGCAGCAGGGAGAGCGGCGGCAGCATGTCGCCGTCAATGACCGATTCGAGCATCCTCGCGCCGTTTTCCGCTCGGGTGACGCGGCTCATGATTTCGTCCGTCACTTCCGGCTCAATAATCACTTCCGCGCCAAAGCGACTGCGCAGCACGTTATCCAGACGGGTGAGTTTCCCGGCAATAATGGTGGCGAGCGTCTCTTTCGACAACGGCAGGTACGGCACCACTTCCATACGCGCCAGCAGGGCAGGTTTAAAGAAGTCCGCCAGCACCGGATAGAGGGCTTCCTGCATGGTCTCCGGGTCATCGGCGTGTTCGACAATCACCTGGTAGCCAAGGTTGGAGGTGAGGAAGAAGACGATGTTTTTACAGTCAATCAGGCGACCTTCGCCGTCTGCCATCTCGCCCTTGTCAAACGCCTGGTAGAACAGGTTGAGGACATCCGGGTGCGCTTTTTCCACTTCATCGAGTAGCACCACCGAGTACGGTTTCTGGCGAATCGCTTCGGTCAGCACGCCGCCTTCGCCATAGCCAACGTAGCCCGGAGGCGAACCAATCAGGCGTGAAACGGTGTGTTTCTCCTGGAACTCGGACATATTAATGGTGGTCAGGTACTGGCGACCGCCGTAGAGCAGTTCTGCCAGTTGCAGAACGGTTTCGGTTTTACCCACGCCGCTGGGGCCAGCCAGCAGGAACGCGCCGAGCGGGCGTCCCGGGCGGCGCAGGTCGGCGCGTGCAGTCAGCAGATGCTTATGCAGGCTGGCAATCGCCAGATCCTGGCCTTTGATGGTGTCGCCCAGCCATTTCGGCAGGTCGGTGATGACCGACATTTCATTCTGCGACAGGCGGTTAAGCGGAACGCCAGTCCATTCGGCAATCACCGCCGCAATCTGTTTTTTATCGACGTGCGGGGAGACCTGCAACCGGTCGTTATGCAGGGCGTCCAGTTCGGCAGTAAGCTGTGCCAGCCGTTGTACCGGGGAAACTGTTTCAGCGGTCTCTTCCGGCTGTTCGCTGCCAGCTTCATCAGCCGGTTCGGCATCGGTATTATCCTGTTCTGCCTCAGACGGCGTATCCTCCGCGGCATCTGCGTCCGGCAACGACGCCGCATCGTCTTCTGCCATACCCAGTAACTGCTGGCGCAGCGCGATAATTTCCTGTACCAGCGTCTGTTGCTGATGCCAGGCGGCTTCCAGTTCGTCCAGCGCCGTCAGCGTTTCATCATACTGCACCAGCACCTCCGTCATCCGTGAGGTGTCGGTACGCAGCCCGATGCGAAGCTCGCGCTCAAGCTGGCGAATTTCCGCCTCCTGCTGGTGGCTCAGGGTGGTCAGCGCCGAGATTTGCTTCGGTGGCGATGAAAGGTTAATGGCCACGCGGGCGCAGGCAGTATCCAGCACATCAATGGCTTTGTCCGGCAGCTGACGCCCGGAGAGATAACGCTCGCTTAATGTCGCTGCGGCCTGCAAGGCGTCATCATCAATCAGCACGCCATGAGACTGTTCATAGACCGCCGACAGACCGCGCAGAATAATGGTGGCTTCGGCGGCGTTGGGTTCGCTGACCTTCACTAACTGAAAGCGGCGTGACAAAGCTGCATCTTTCTCGAAGTATTTTTTGTACTCGCTCCAGGTGGTGGCGGCGATGGTTTTCAGCTCGCCGCGCGCCAGCGCCGGTTTGAGCAGGTTGGAGATATCCAGCCCGCCCTGCTGGTTGCCCGCCCCAATCAGGGTATGCGCTTCGTCGATAAACAGAATGACCGGTACCGGGGAGGAAATGACCTCCGCCATCAGCCCCTTGAAGCGTTTTTCAAACTCGCCCTTCACCGATGCCCCGGCCTGCAATGCGCCCAGGTCAAGGGTCATGATATCGGTGTTTTTCAGTTTGTCCGGCACCTGGCCTGCCACGATGCGCAGCGCCAGCCCTTCAATCAGCGCGCTTTTACCCACGCCTGCTTCGCCCACCACCACCGGATTGTTTTTACGGCGGCGGCAGAGAATGTCGATCATCAGGTCGATTTCGTGGTCGCGGCACAGTACCGGGTCAAGCCTGCCGTTACGGGCATCTTCGGTCATGTTTTTGGCGTAGCGGGCAAGCAGGGTGTCAGCAGCGTCCGTCAGTGTGCCTGCGCCTTTACCGTCTGCATCCGGAACGACTGATTCCGCCGACTCCTGTGTCCACTGCACAAAGTCCTGTTGCAGACGGTCACGGTTAATGCCGGTCAACAGCCGGGCGGCAGCAGGCGGTATATAACGCAGCGGCGAATGCAGCAGGGCCAGCAGCAACACGCCGCCGCGCAGTTCGCTGTGCTGCATCTCAACCGACGCCAGCAGCCAGCCCTCTTTCAGCCACTCAACCAGCATCGGGGAAAACGCCGGGTAGCTGTCCGCAGAACGGGCGGTTGTGTAGTTCTCCACCGTCAGCGCCTGGCGCAACTCTTCCATGCCAATATCGCCCTGGCGGGTAATAACCCGCAGGTCACTGCGTGGCATGGCGAGCATCTGAATAAGCACATGGCTGACGGTAATTTCCGCTGCCTGCTGGCTCATACATTCAGAGGCGGCCATCTCCAGCGCCTGGCGGGAGAACAGGTTAAGCCGTTTTACCAGCGTGGGAAGATCAATCTGGATCATAAACGTCCTTATCGAAGTAATTTGTTTAGCTGGTGCAGGATGTCCTGCGTCTGGCTGTCCAGCCGCAACAGATAGAACAGGTAAAACAACGCCAGCACGACAACGCCACCACAAAAAATATGTTTAATGGTCAGGCGACTGATGAGCTGATAACGCCCGCCCTGGTTTTTTTTGTCCTGGTGTAACAGCGGGAAAGGGGCATCGCCGCGTAGTTTATGCAGGACGTGGTACAGGCGGCGGTAGATCTGCTCAAATTCCCCCTGATCCTGTGCTGCCACTTTGTAGCGCCCGCGAAATCCCAGAGAAAAACAGAGCCAGAGAAATTCCAGCAGATCCTGGTAACGTTTGGGTTCACGGATCAGGCGCTCCAGCAGGATGAAAACTTTCTCGCCACCCCAGGCTTCGTTGTGGAAATGGACCAGCAATGACTGCTTGATCCACTCGTTCTTGTTCGACCAGCCGTTACCGAGCGCCGCTTCATCAATAAACGTGCAGAGGATGTAGCGAAACGAGATAATCACGCCCGGTTCGTAGCCCTGCTCCTGAAGCAGTTGCTCCACGGCCTGAACATCCGTCACCACCTGAGCAAAAAGATGCTCCGGCATCGTCTGGCTGTTCATGGTTGAAAGGCGCATCACCATACCGAGGAGCGGCGTGGCTGCGTCGATCATCGGATTCAGGCTGTTGCCACGAAGCGCGAGATGGTAGTCGCGCTGGCCTTTTTCGTCGTGTCCGATAAATGGTGGCAGAGACAGTGACTCCTCATCCATCGTCTTACCCTCTTATCGCCCACAGTTGCATATTCAGGTCCGGAAAACTGCCGGAGACATGCAGTGCAACGGCCCCGGCGGCAGCTATTTCAGCCCAGGCCTGGCCGCTTTTGTCGAGTTCGAAATAGCTGAACCCGGAATGGTAGGGAAGCTGGCGGGGAGCCACCATCAGTGCACGCAGAGGAATACCGGGGATCTGCACACTGACCATATTGCGGATTTTTTCCGGCGAGGAAATTTTCGACTGCTGGATAAACTGGCGCTGGATCTGATCGACCGGCATGTTTGCCGCCACGGCCAGCACAAAGGTGGCAGATTGCAGCAGTTCTGTGTCATGGATATCGGCCTGCCAGATACCGTCACGCAGATGCAGCGGCAGATTGACGGCTCTTGGCGACAGTACGGTATGCAGCGCCCGTTTGACTTCCGGTAACAGCGTTTTAAATGTTTTGGTCAGGTCATGATGATCATACACATCAAGCGGACAGGGCAGGCGCGACGGCTCGGTAAAGGTCATCAGTTCACCCAGCAACCCGGCAAGATCAAGGTAGAAATCTTCCGGGTGGAGCTGGGATCGACGAGCGCGATGGGTAAACCGGGTCTGGTTACGGTTAAGTAACTGCAACATCATAAATTCCGCCACATCCGCGATGCCGCTCTGCGCCGGAGAGCCAATGCGGTTTGCCAGATCGCTTGCCCGTCCGCCAATGGCCCCCTGTACCTCTTTGAGATAAACACGCAGTTTCTTACTGACCTGAATATTCTGGCAGGAGGGGATAAAATCGTCATCCAGCGTCAGGGAGCCGTCGGCATGGCGATCGCTGATACGGCAAAGCGGGAGCGTAATATAGGCGCTCATATCTTCTGCACCGCTCATAATGCGCGGCGTCAGTTGACCCAGCGTCAGTGTTCGCGCGTCACCTTCTTCTGAATGCAGATCCCGGACATCGGCATAATTCAGCCGGTAACGCCCGATTCGCCGCCCGTCGCTGATTTCATTTCTCACATCACTGGCGACCGGCAGAGCAAGGTAAATATTGCGGCTTCTTTCGTCCGGAAAATTTTGCGGGTGCAGCGGATCGGGCAGTGCGTCCTGGTCGGGGATAGAAAAGACGGTGCCGTCGGGCAGTGTGCCTGACGCGCTGTCAATCATGATCTTACCCTGCGCCAGCAGTTCATTGTTGAGGGTGAGTTCGGTAAATCCCCAGGATAAATCATTCATGGCCCGGAAACGCTGGTTATCCAGGTAGTCGTTGTAACGCTGCTGTTGCTGGAAATGGTGTGGGCGCATCAGCATCCCTTCCTGCCACATCACCTTGTTGCGGGTGGTTGCCATAATTATTCATCCTCTTTTTTCATTTCGATGCTGCTTTGACGTACATGCACCAGCAGGCGGTAATGGTGGCCGGTTCCTTCCACCGTCTCGATTTGTTTCCATTCAGTGGCCTGGTCATCGGAGAAATAGGCCACGACACCAATAAACTGCGTTTTCTCATCCAGCTTTACCGGCGGCAGGGTTTTGATGGTGTCCGGCAACAGGTTGAAATCCTGGTGGTCGATATAGTTTTTACCCAGCACATCCGGTAGCGGCGTACTGGCTATCTGGTCATAGTCGGCTGCCAGCAATTTTGAGTCGTCAGTCAGGTACACCAGTTGCACATCCACGGCGGCTGATTCACCCTCCGCATTAGTATTGGTGTCCGGTTCGGTCAGCAGGGTGACGGTTATTTCCGAAGGTTGCTCCTTCAGGCTCCCGACCTGGATATCCGGGTTTTTGATCACCTCACTGATTTTTTTCGCCGTTTCGCAGCCGGTTAATATGACGCACATCAGCACGCAGGCCAGAAACGCCTTCCTGTTCATGCTTCCGGCTCCCGCTGTTTTTCACGAAGCACCCGGTCATAGACCTGGGCGTAGACCTCGTTAAACAGCATCTCAAACCCCTGCTGGCGATCGGAGGCCAGCTCTTCGTAATAATGGCTGTACATTTGCCATGCTCCGGCATCATCCAGCGGCTGGCGCAGTTCATGGCTGCGGCGGTACTGCACAAAGCGGCGCAGCAGATTTTGTGGTGAGAAGGCGTCCAGCAGGACACGAAGCGACTCCACAATCGCCGCCCGGTTAGCTTCTTCGTGGTGGCGGACATTGCGCAGGCTTTCACTGACAGCGGCGGGAGCCGCCAGATGTACCGGACTTTTACCTTCGGCAAACATCACGTCGAGCGCGGTGGCGTAATCCATGTTCAGGCGCAGCGGGTTATCTTCCAGCGGGCGCAAATGTTTGTCTGAGAGGCTGTTACGCTGCTGCTGCAAATCAAGCAGACCTTTTATTGCGGCCTGTAACGTGCGTCCGGCCTCCTCCAGAAAATCATCCGCATCGTCGGAATTGCTCACGGTAAGCGAGCCGCCAAGACCGCGCAGTAAGGGGGTGACCGCAAGGTGGCGTTGCGCCATTTCTGCCACAGAGACGTCATCATTACGCTCGCCGGGGCTGGCATAAATGGGCGGCAGATCCATAAACGGCGTATTGATCCCCCCATTACTTGCCGGATCGGACAGCGGTGCCGATGGCCGGACAGCCGCAATGCCTGAAAGCGGATCGCCCGCGGTAATCAGGCTTTCGGACTGAAGTGCCTGGAGTGGATCGGCAGAAAAACCGTTTACCACGGTGTCTGCAAGCTGATGCCGGTGAGTCATTCCCGGATAGTGTGGCGCACCCTCCGTTGACAGCAGGGTATCCGTGAGCATATCGCGATTGGTGACGATGGTTTCGGGAGTGGCCATTTCCTCATCGTAATGGGGGATATCTCCCCGGTTCAGATGAACCCTCACCATCAGACGCCCTATCTGGATCTCATCGCCCTGGCGCAGCTGTATCAGGTCTGATGTTGCTGTGACTTTTGCCTGGTTCAGCCACAGTTGTGCCGTCTGCGGGCGCAGACAAAATGTGCCATCGTGCAGGATAACGGTAAAGGCCTGAGCCGGAATGCTCTGCTGACGATCCTGTACCGACCAGTGGCATTCGGGGCCATGGCCGACATTTCCCTGCTGCGTGAACAGACAGCGCGCCGCCCGCCCGCTTTCCAGCTCACTGCCGTTAATGACCTGCAATGAAAGCGTCTGTAGTTTCTCTTCCGGCATATTCTGCTCCGTGATTATCATAATTTACGACCGTACCCTGATGGTGACTGAGGGTCGTTCTTCCGGTGTGCCGAGGAAGCTGGTCCAGCCCAGCAGCGCACTTTTGTTATCGCCCAGGCGCATTGCGCCCACCTGCTCCGGTGCCAGCCCCAGATGTAAGTCCCAGGCAAGCTGATCGCGCAGGATGAAGGACACAAACATCGTCAGTGGCAGGAAGTTTTCGCCGGACGGCAGAAAAGAGAGGAGCTGTTTTCGGGTCAGGCTGGTAATACTGAGCTGGAATTTTCCGCTGAGATCGGGCACCCGTGTACCCAGAACAAAGTTGCCCAGTACCGATCTTCCGGCCAGTTTTTCGCCATTTTTAAGGGAATAGCTCCCCAGGCTGTTTTGCTGATCCGGTTCAATATCCACCTTGCGACGTTGCCAGTTTTGCAGCGTCACGTCTGACAAGTCAAAACAGTGTGACACCAGGCCGCAGATGATTTCCGGGGATCGTCCCGGATTTGCCAGGATCCCGGAATACGCCAGCATTTTGCTGTGATTAATCGCCAGCTTATCGCGAAGCTGGCGGTGGCCCAGCCCGACAAGGGAGTACATGCGCTGCGAGAACGCATCCACACCGCCGTTACGAAAACTGATGTGATAGCGGTACTTACGCCAGATATGCCAGACAAACTGGGTCAGGCGGTGGCTGAACATATCCAGAAAATCGCCTACCGGACTTTGTTCATGTACCGCTTTCCAGGCCAGGTGATCCAGGTAATAACCGGGGAGAGGCGACTGGCTCCCCTGTAACCCCATAAAGGTGGTGGTCATCCTGAATGCCCCTGACGTATCCCGTTTCAGCCCACTGATATCACTGCACGGGAAGGCAAGGCTGGCATCGGCGCTGAAACGCAGGGTTTCCTGTGCCGGATCATCGCGCAGGGATAATTCCGGTGTCCCCTTTTCACCCTGTGCCAGGCGGTGCAACAGCTCCGCCATCGCAAAAAAATTGTAAGAGCAGGCGTTATGGAAAACCTGTGCCAGCGGATCATTCTGCTCTTTATCTGCCGGGGGATGTCCCGGACTCAGATAAGAGGATGCTGCCCGGTTCTTTCCGTCCATTTCCATGTCTCCTGGCTTTCTGTGTTCACAACGGTCAGCATGTGGAATGAGTTAACGCTGGCGTACAGCGACAGAAAATGCGAAAGCACCGTACCGAGCAGATACATTTCCCCTTCACAGACAAACGGCTCCGGGTGCAGATACAGCGTGGAGGCCAGCCCCCGGACGGGAATGCCCGTAAACAGGCGATCGACAGGGCGGGTATCCAGACGCTCAATGGCATCCAGCTTTTGTTGTGACAGCCGCGCCGTCTGCGGATGATGGATTGCGTGGCGATCAAAGTTGGCGATGACCTGCTTCAGCGCGTCCGTATCTAGTAATGACAGATAATTCAGGTTCATGGCGGAGAGCAGGGACCAGTGCAGGCTGCCATCAATGACCGGCCAGAGCGGTTGCGTCGGGCGGGTAATGTTGCGAAATGAAGCAACAGCCGCATTTTTACCGGTTGTGCCGGTGATATCGCCGGAACGAATTTGTGACGGAAGCTCACGGTTGGTACAGGTCAGCGATACCGAAACCACTTCATTACTGAGCAGCGATTCGTCTGACGGATAACTGCCATCAGCATGTATAAAAGCAAGGGTATGATCAAAGCCGCGATGGAACAGGGATGTTTTGGTCCGGTGATGCCAGTACACCACTTCCCGCTTCCGGCTGTATTCCATCTGATGGCTGAAACTTTCAAAGGCAGGCCACTGGCGCGCGGCCTGCGTCGAAACAGGACGCCCCAGATCTTTTTTCCTGAACATATCCTGCACCTGGCTCACCACGCCGTTAACGGAAAAGACATCGTAATGTTCCGGATAGTGGCGGCTGGGAACCAGCGGATAGTCTGCCCGCCGGTTGTCCAGCGTGATGGCTTCTGCATGGTGGATAAATAAATTAATGGCAGGTGCGCAATACAGGCGCAGAGAATCGCGGCGCAGCCGGATGTCCACGGGCAATGGGCGCGAAAAACGCAGTTGCAGGGTAAAGGATTCAGCCTGCAATCCGTCAGGCAACGCCGGGCAACCACAAAGATCAAAAAAGAGAAACGCATCCGGGTAACAGAAATACTCCTGAAGGATCCGGTAGCCGCTGTGGACGTTTTTCGGCCAGGGCAGCATGGCATCCTGCGGCTCAAAACCGACAGCTTTCAGCATAAACTCAGGCAGGCGAATATGCTGTTCACCCACAGTCAGGTCGGCACCCTGCAAGTATTCACAGAACCATAAATAAAGCTGGTCACGGGTATAGTTGTCGTCATTGCCGAGCCAGAAGCGAAGTTTGTTCAGATCCAGCGTGCGGAAGTCCGTTCCCGGTGCGACCGAAAAGGTGATGTTGATAACACCATTACGGGTCGTACTGCGGTTTTCAATCTGCTCCAGGCGAACGGGCAGCAGCCAGATATCCCGGCAGAGGGTGAAGGTACAGGGAGGCGGCTCCTCCTTTTTAGCATCGGAGGGCAGCACTTCATCGACTCTGATTTCCCCGGCGTTGGTTGTAAACTGCTCATTACGGGGGATTAACACCGGCACAGAAGACTTATCCATATCCGGCGTATATTCAATAAGGGTCATTGCCGGAACCGGACGCAGGTAATTAGGCCACAGCATCTTAATAAGCCCGTGCGTCAGTTCTGGGAATTCATCCTCAATTTTCTGGCGGAGATTGCCGGTAAGAAAAGCCACGCCTTCCAGCAGGCGTTCAATATCCGGATCCGCATCTTTTTCGGCCAGGAAGCGGGCCAGATGGGGTTTTTCCGTTGCCAGCAGCTTGCTGAGCTGGCGCAGGTAATCGAGTTCTTCCCGGAAATAGCGTTCTTCAAATTCCATCTGTCAGTCCACCCGGTAATGCTGGCTGCCATTCGGTGCCATATCAAATTCAAGCACTTCATGCGTTTCGTTAAATGTCACCCAGGCTGTAATATGAAACGTCATATCCAGCGGGCTGGCGGCGGATGAAACCACAGCCTGCACTTCAGCGTGTGAGATCCGGGGTTCATAGCGTTCTATACATTGCGCGATGGCCCGACTCATTGATTGGCGGAAGTTTTCAGCCCCTTCCGGTTCATCAATGCCCAGTTCAGGCGCACCCCGGCAACTACCGGACCGGGTATTAAGAATGTTTCGCAGGTTCTGGCGAATGGACTGCCTGAGTGCATGAATACTGCTTCCCTGCCGGTTTCTGGCCGGTGAGGCTTCCATACGCTCAAAAAGAGAACCTGTGGTTCTTTCCCGATCCGGTATCATGGCGTGTTACTCCCTGTCTAACCGGCCAACCAGGGAAAGCTCAAAGTTTGCCCCCATAAATTTAAAATGGGGCCGCACGCTCAGCGCGACCTGGTACCAGCCGGGTTCGCCTTCCACATCCATAACCTCAACTTTGGCAGCGCGCAGAGGTTTACGGCTGCGCACGTCCGCAGGCGGGTTTTCCTGGTCGGCAACATACTGACGGATCCAGGTATTAAGCTCTCTTTCTAAGTCGCTCCTTTCTTTCCATGACCCCAGTTGTTCACGCTGCAACACCTTGATGTAGTGCGCTAACCGGTTGATGATGAAGAGATAAGGAAGCTGCGTACCCAGCTTATAGTTGGTTTCTGCGTCTTTGCCCGGAAAGTGCTTCGGTTTTTGTACCGAGTTTGCAGAGAAAAAGGCTGCATTATCAGAGTCTTTACGCATGGTAAGGGTGATAAAACCCTCTTCAGCCAGTTCAAATTCGCGGCGATCGGTGACCAGCACCTCGGTTGGGATTTTGGCCTGAATCTGACCCATCGTTTCGAACAGATGCACCGGCAGATCTTTCACTGCGCCGCCGCTTTGCGGACCGATGATATTTGGACACCAGCGGTATTTGGCAAAACTGTCTGCGACATTGCACGCCAGCATCCAGGCCGTATTACCCCACAGATAATCTTCGTGGTTCCGGCTGACATCTTCGTGATAGTTAAAGTTCTTAACAGGGTTATCTGTTGGTGAATAAGGCTGGCGAAGCAGGAAGCGGGGTGCCGTAAGCCCTAAATAGCGCGAATCTTCCGAGTCACGCAGGGCGCGCCATTTGGTGTAGGCCGGACCTTCAAAGATGGCATAAAGATCTTTGATATTAGGCAGTTCGGTCCACGAGTTCAGCCCCATAAATTCCGGGGAAACGGAGGACAGGAACGGTGCGTGCGCCATTGCGCCCACGGCACTGACGTATTGCAGCAGTTTCATGTCAGGCGCGGTATTTTTGAACTCATAAGCGCCCAGCACGGCAGCGATGGGTTCACCGCCAAACTGTCCGAAACCGGACGAATAAACGTGCTTATAAAATCCGGACTGAATAATTTCTGGCGCAAACTCAAAGTCTTCCAGAAGTTCCTGCTTGGTGACATGAAGCACGTTGACCTTGATGTTTTCACGGAAATCAACGCGATCCACCATGGTTTTCAGTGAGCGCCAGAACGACTCGACCTGCTGAAAGGCAGGCGCATGGATGATGACATCCATCTGGCGGCTGATGCGTTCATCAATATCTGCAATCATGCTGTCCACGGCCAGTTTATTGACCGGTTCGGCAGATGCAGTGGATTGCAGGATGCTGGCAATAAAGGCTGTCACACCCTGGCGGGCAACGTCATAACCTTCCGAACCGGGCTGAATACGGGTCTGTGCCATGATTTGATCAAGCAGCGACGATGCCTGCTCAGGCTGCCCGGCATGACTGGAAACGAGTTCCTCTTCCTGTAAAGACATACTGAAAATCCTTCTGTTTTAGCTGTGTTTCTGAAACCGGCTTTTCGCCGTCAGTGAAGTACGCGCTGCCAGTGCGACGCGCTCTGCTGAAACTCACAAAAATGGATAATCTCATCCAATAGATCACTGATACGGCGATCCAGTGTTGTAATCAGCGCAGCCACACCATCCTGGTTGATTTCAACGGACGGGCTGAAACATACCTGGTAAACCACCTGCAGAACGTCTGCAACAGAGAGGTGGTATGTCCCGGAGATATTTTTGTGTGCCGTCATGCCTGGATAACCCTGTTTAATGAAATAGTAGTGGTTATTTATTGCTCACCTGGCCGATTTCTTTGAGCAACTGCTCGCGGGACTCTTCATTTTCCAGCAATGCCTGGAGCTGGGTACGGAATGCCGGAAGGTTACCCATCGGCCCCTTCAGTGCAGTCAGTGCTTCACGCAGTTCCAGCAATTTATTCACTTCCGGAACCTGCCGGGCCACGCTATCTGGTGAAAAATCATCCAGTGACTTGATATTCAGCGCCACATTCAGTTCATCGTCCGTTGTGCTTCCCTTCAGCGTGGCGGGGACGGTAAAATTGAGGCTAATGGCTGCTTCAGCCATCACTGCACCGAAATTGTGCTTGTTAACGGAAACTGCCTGACGTTCATCCAGTGGGGATGTTTCCTGCGTATTTCCGGTATCGCCGACAACGAGCATGTTAAGCGGAAGTTCCACTTCAGCCGTCTGGCCATCTGTTTTTGGGACATACGATATATTAATACGCTCGCGAGGCGCGACGCTGCCTTCAAATTTTTTGCTCATAAAAGTGATCCGTCATGTTATCTCGTACAGGCCATGAACACGGCATATTTGTACCGCAAAAAAATATCGGCAATGCCGCCATAATGGCGGTGAAAATAAAATCACCACTCCTTCATCACCCCGCATTTTACGCTTAAAAATAAATAAGAAAAGGACTTTTTATCGATCGTAAAGAGGGGTATTCTGCAAGCGTTAAATAGATTTTGTGAACCTGTGCAATTCGCGCCAGGTGTATTATGGTAATAATTTAAATATAGAGTTTTTGTGTAAATTATTGAAATATATAATAATTTCATTAAACATAAGCTAATCTAATGATTGCTTGTTTATATATTTGTTTTGTGATTGATTAAGTGGGTATTTTTAAGGAATATCTCAAAAATTATCAAAACGATAATTCAGAAAGGATAAATGCAATATTTATTCATGATTCAGCTTTGGCCATTTTATGGAGGCAATACGGACTTTGAACAGTTGGGTATGGTTATCCAGATATATATTATTAACTTATTGCTGAATAAGAGATTTAATGATTTTAAAAATAGTTTTTACGACAACCGTAAATTCTAGCTCGGTTTGTATGTAAAAAATACTGAAAAATGATGCGGTTCCGTGAAGTGAGCTGCATCTGCCTGTCTGGGATTAACGGCAGGTCATTGTAAGTAGTAATTAACCACGTTAACAAGGAGTTTACAAATGCCAACACCGTGTTATATCTCCATCACTGGTCAGACCCAGGGAAATATTACTGCAGGTGCATTTACCGCTGATTCTGTCGGCAACATCTATGTGCAGGGGCACGAAGACGAGATGCTGGTGCAGGAATTCCTGCATAACGTTACTGTCCCGACCGATCCTCAGTCCGGCCAGCCTGCGGGTCAGCGTGCTCACAAGCCGTTCATTTTTACCGTGGCGCTGAACAAAGCTGTTCCGCTGATGTACAACGCACTGGCCTCCGGCGAAATGCTGCCAACCACTGAACTTCACTGGTGGCGTACCTCTGTGGAAGGCAAACAGGAGCATTATTTCACCACCCGCCTGACCGATTCGACGATTGTCGATATGAAACTGCATATGCCGCATTGCCAGGATCCGGCGAAACGCGAGTTCACCCAGTTGCTCGAAGTTTCACTGGCCTACCGCAAAATAGAGTGGGAACACGTCAAGTCTGGCACCTCCGGTGCCGACGACTGGCGCGCACCGCTGGAAGCATAAGTTAAGCCAACAGCATCCGGCTATCAGGCCGGATGCTGTTTTTGTATTACGCCGTAAAAAGAAAGGTTGTCAGTAAGGGGTTACGTTCACGGGAGATGGCGGATGCCGGAAACTTCGGCGGTAGCGTGCCTGAATGCAAGCGTAACACTGTACTGTCACAGCCGCTTTAACAGCGAACTGTAGTGGTCAAGTAATATTGGCCACGGTTTTACAGTAAAAACGGTATCTGT
>ERZ809114.411-NODE-411-length-27773-cov-8.561404_pt1 | contig 27773 bp, 22 predicted proteins | sample MGYA00520519_ERZ809114 | MGnify/ENA primary metagenome ERZ809114 (study PRJEB31570, sample SAMEA3212991) | Homo sapiens | biome: human-gut; feature: human gut; material: fecal | place: Sweden | collected 2011 ...
GCACGAATATTACCGCTCCCGCCAACCCGACAAGAAAAGGTTATACCTTTAAGGGGTGGGATAAGGAAATCCCCGAAACCATGCCGGCAGAGAATATAACGGTTAAAGCACAATGGGAAATCAATCGGTACACAATCACCTTTGACACCGCAGGCGGCAGCGAGATTGCACCCATTACGCAGGACTACGGCACGAATATTACCGCTCCCGCCAACCCGACAAGAAAAGGTTATACCTTTAAGGGATGGGATAAGGAAATCCCCGAAACCATGCCGGCGGAGAATATAACGGTTAAAGCACAATGGGAAATCAATCAGTATACAATAGCCTTTGATACCAACGGCGGAAGTGAGATTGCAACCATTACACAGGATTACGGTACAGAAATTACCGCCCCTGACAATCCGACAAGAGAGGGCTACACCTTTATCGGCTGGGATAGGGATATTCCCGTGACCATGCCTGCCGAGAATATAACGCTTAAAGCACGGTGGAAAGACAGCGAAAAGCCCACGGGCGAAATTAAAATCAACGAGAACAGTTGGAAAGCGTTCCTCAACAATATCACCTTCGGTCTGTTCTTTAAGGACACGCAAACGGTGACGATAAACGCCGCCGACAACAGCGGTGAAACGGTAACGGTTGAATATCTGCTGTCAGATAAGGAATTGACAAAAGCGGAGTTTGACGGCATGACCTTCACAGCGTACACTGCACCGTTTGGCATTGACCCCGATAACGAATACATTATCTATGTCAGACTGACCGATAATGCAGGCAATACGGACTACATCTGCTCGGACGGCATTGTGCTTGACGGCACAAGCCCGGTGATCACCGGCATTGAGGACGGCAAGACCTACTGCGAGGCGCAGACGGTCACGATCACCGAGAAATATGTGGATACCGTTACCGTAAACGGCACGGCGGTCACGCTTGACGCAACCGGCAGCTTTACCCTCGCTCCCGCAGACGGCGAGCAGAGAATCGTTGTCACCGACAAGGCGGGCAATGAAACAAGGGTTATCGTAACCGTGAACGACGGACACACCTACGAGTGGCAGAGCGAAAACGGGCAGTATTGGCAGAAGTGTAAATTCTGCAATCACGAAACTGCAAAAAAGGATATTCCGACCATTAACATCAGTGGTGCAGATAAGGTTTGCCGGATGCAGGATTACAAATTCAGCTTTACTTTGCCGGAGGGTGCTACCGACGCAGCCTACGGATACGAGTTTATCGGTCTGGGCGACGGTCCTCTTACCCCTACTTTTGAAGGCGGTATGTACTGCGGCGTTATAAAATCCGCCGCCTATCCGGCAGAAGAAACCAGCTTCAAGCTGATCGTAAGTGCAAAGACCGCTGACGGCTTTGAGTTCTCTGCCGAAAAGACCGTAGCCATTCAGAACGAACATTCCGGCGGAACAGCAACCTGCACGGAGCAGGCAACCTGTGAGATTTGCGGTGAGAAGTACGGCGATCTGAAGCCGCACAGCTATTCAGTCAAGTGGTCAACGGGTGAAGCAAGCCATTGGCACGAGTGTACCGAGTGCAGAGCAAAAACAGATGAAGCCGAGCACACGGATACCAACAAGGATCATAAGTGCGATGTTTGCGACAAGGTTTTGAGTGAGTGCACCGATACCAATAAGGATCACAAGTGCGATCTCTGTGGCAAGGCACTCAGTGAGCACTCCGGCGGTAAGGCCACCTGCAAGGATAAGGCAAAGTGTGAGTTCTGTGGCGAAAGCTACGGAGAGTTGAATGCAAACAACCACTCTGATTTGAAACACTTCCCGGCAGTGGCGGCGACCAAGACTGCCGAGGGCAATATCGAGTACTGGTACTGCGAAGGCTGTGGTAAATATTACAGCGACAAGGACGGTACAAAGGAAATCAAAAAAGCCGACACCGTAACGGCGAAGCTGAAGGACGATTCCAAATCTCCGCAGACCGGCGATACAAGCAACCTTGCTTTGTGGATTGCCTTGCTGTTTGTCAGCGGCGGTGCTGCCATTGGTACAACGGTTGTAAGCAGAAAGAAAAAGTACAACAGATAATTGAATAGCGTTCCCTTGCTCCAGCTTCCGAGCAAAACAAAAGCGTCGTAGAAATACGGCGCTTTTTTGTTACCCGGAAGCGACAAACAGCGGCTTTTGAATGACGGACGATAAAGGGGATACCGCCGCCAAAATAAAGCCGCTCATATCGAAAGAAAACGCCCAAAATCACCCCGAAACCATACAGCGGGGTCAGGTTTTGGGCGTTTCTGCGTTTCGGGAGCAAATCGGCAATAGGCAGCGATAAGGAGGTGGCCCCTATGCCCCGTATGCCGAAATACCTCAAGAGAGAATGGGCGTTCTTTCTTGATGAGCGTGGCAGGAAGAAATACTACGAGCTTTGCAGGAAATGCGAAAGGAGCTGCAAGCAGAGCTTCCGTGCCGCCGTTATCCAATGCCCGCACTATCTATCAAAAAGGAGAACAAGACAATGACAGACTATCCGAACAACACCCCAGCAAAGCTGGAAATCATCATGGCAAGCGAAATTATACCCAAGGGGGTGCACTGGCTGTGGTATCCGTATATTCTTTTGGCAAGGTCACACTGCTGCAAGGCGACCTCGGCGACGGCAAGAGTAAGCTGATGCTTTCTCTTGCCGCTTTGCTTTCCAAGGGAGCACCGCTTCCCTTTGCCGATGAGGACGAGAGCGGCGAGCCGATGACCGTTATCTATCAGACCACCGAGGACGATGCAGACGATACCGTTGTGCCGAGATTTAATTCGGCAGGTGGTGATGGAGACAGGCTCATCTTCATCAAGGAGGACGAAAAGAGCCTGACCTTCGGGGACGACCGTATCTGTGAAGCCGTGGAGAAGTACAACGCCAAGCTACTGAGCCTCGACCCGATGAGTTCGTATATCGGTGACATCTGCTCGATGAACAACGCCAACGAAACGAGAGCCGAGTTTAACCACCTGATTGCCGTTGCCAAGGACACCGGCTGCGCCATCGTCATCATCGCCCATATGAACAAGGCAAAGGACACACCGTACCAACGGCTCTATCGACATTGCCGGTGCAGCGAGAAGCATTCTTGCTGTCACCCGCACGGCAAACAAGCAGATCCCCGCCGAGCGCTATCTGGTGCAGGTCAAGAGCAATCTTGCACCGATGGGGTCGGCTATTCTCTTTGAGGTAGCCGACAAGGGCGTAAACTTTCTTGATGAGATGGAGCTAAGTGCGGAGGATGCTTTCTCTGCTTCTGCGCCGAGGATGGGCAGACCGAATGCCCGTGAGGAAGCGGCAACGGATTTTATCCGTTCCCTGCTGGCGGGCGGTGATGAGAATGGCGGAAGGAATTTGGAGCGTTATCCGAGTAGAGAAAATCTCCGCAGAGGGAGCGCAGAAAACCGAGCGACACAATGAGCGCAAGAATGAAAGCTACGCAAATCTTAATGTAGACACCGAGCAAATTGCCCACAATGTTCACTTCAAGAACACGGGCGGTCTGACTTACAACGAGTATTTCCAGCGGCTCATTGACGAGGGCAAAATCTCCACAAGAGGACAGAAAGCCGGTGCAACCATTTTTAATGAGTTGGTCATTGATGTGAACACAAGGTACTTTGAGGAACACGGCGGCTACGAATACGCTAAGCAGTTCTACGAGGAAGCCTACCGTTTCGGCTGTGAGATTTACGGCAAGGAGAACATCGTGTCGGCGGTTATGCACGCCGATGAAATCAACAAGGCGGTGTCCGAAGAACTGGGCAAGCCGGTCTACCACTACCACCTGCACATCGTGGCAATCCCCACCGTCCGAAAAGAAATCCTGTGGTCGAAACGCTGCAAGGACGAAGCCCTGAGATGTACGGTCAAGGAGGTCATCAACCAAGTTTCCCACTCAAAGAAGTGGAAGAACACCGTTCCTCTGCTGGACGAAAACGGGCAGCAGGTTATCAGCAAATACGGAAAGCCGATGTTCCGCAAGTCCTATTCCGTTCTGCAAGACAAGCTCTTTGCGCATATGACCGAAGCGGGCTTCACCGGCTTTGAGCGTGGCGTATTAGGCAGCACAGCGGAGAATCTGAGCAGCCTGGATTATCAAATTCAAAAGGATAAGGAACGACTTGCCCACATTCAGGAACGCATTGAAGCCGAGCAGGTACGCTATGAACCTGCTCACGAAGTCCACAAGACAATGGCAGAGATTGAGGGTATGGGGCAGAAAACCCTCACCGGTAAGATTGCCGTTTCCAAGGACGATTATCAGCAGCTCACAGCGCTTGCAAAGGAGGGCATCACATGCCGCAGAGAAATCCAAGATTTGAAAAGCAGCGTTTCCTACTATCAAAGGCAATATTTCAATGCGTCCTCTGCCGTGGAACGATTGCAGGAACGCTATGACCGGCTCAAAGAAAAATGCCAGCCGTTTTTGCAGGCACTGGAGCACTTTCCAAAGCTGGTGGAAGTCTTTGTAGAGAAGGTCAAGGAGCTTTTCAGCATCAAGGAAGCGCAGGAGCGCAAGGAATGGGAGGACAGAGCCGCCACCCGAAAAGAACAATCCAAACACCGTCGGGGCAGAAATGATTGGGAAAGATAATCCCTTCCATTACTATCCCGACTTTTTAACTTCTGCAACACTTGAATTACGGAGGTACGAAAATGAAAGACATTACAAGCACGATTACCAAGCCCCTCGCCGTCCTCGGAGAGAATGGCAAAGGCTATACCAAGGAAGCCAACTTCATTTCGTGGAACGGCAATGCCGCCAAGCTGGACATCCAACCACGAGCACTGCGGGAAAGGTATCACGCTCACGGAGGACGAGGAATATACAAGACCTTCTCCCCTTGACGAATTATTTGCCGAGCTTGAAATGAAAAATCCTGACCATATTGCACTCAAATATTACCGTTCCTATTATTCAGGCTCAGCTAAAACATTAAAGTCAATACAGATTACGCTTGCCGCACGACTTGAAAAGTTTAACCTTGAAAGTCTTGCGGCTTTGACTTGTACGGATGAGCTTGACTTGCCTTCTATGGGTGAGAAAAAGGTTGCGTTGTATGCCCTGATACCTGACAACGATTCGAGTTTCAATTTCTTGGTATCAATTCTTTACACACAGTTATTCCAACAGCTTTTCTATTTGGCAGACCATATTCACGGCGGAGCGTTACCTGTTCCGGTTCACTTTCTTATGGACGAGTTTGCAAATGTATCGCTTCCCGATGACTTCGACAAGATTTTGTCGGTTATGCGTTCCCGTGGTGTATCGGTCAGTATTATCTTACAGAACCTTGCACAGCTCAAGGCTTTGTTTGAAAAGCAATGGGAGAGCATCGTAGGTAACTGCGACGAGTTCCTTTATCTCGGCGGTAATGAGCAAAGTACACATAAGTATGTGTCCGAGCTTCTCGGCAAAGAAACGATTGATACCAACACCTACGGCAAGAGTACCGGTCGAAGCGGAAACTACTCCACCAATTATCAAATTTCAGGTAGAGAGTTACTTACTCCCGACGAGGTTCGTATGCTCGATAACCAATATGCCATTTTATTTATTCGTGGAGAACGCCCGGTTATGGATTTCAAATACGATATTTTGAAACACCCAAATGTGGCGCTTACCACAGACGGTAAAGCTGCTGCCTATAAACACGGCGAAGTTACCGTCAAACATTCAGCTCTCTCCGTTCTTGATATTGACCCGAATGAAATTCCTGAGGTTAATTACGGAGAAACAAACTATGAACTTCTGTCCGATGAGGACTTTGAAGTCAATAAAAACTTATTCTAACGGAGAAATTTACAATGACTAATTTTAATAAGAACAATGAAAAGAAAACAACTCAGAAGCTCCCTATGACCGGAAAGGTTAAAAGAGGCTTCCGTACTTACTGTGCTGCGGTGGTAGCTGTTACTGCCCTTTGCAGTATGGGAATTACTGCATTTGCGGCAAATGACCCTATTGCAGTAGTCAATAACTTGTCCAATTTTATCTTCGGACTCATTCGTGCAATCGGTATGATTATGATTTTGCTTGGCTTCGGTATCGTTCAGGTCGGTCTCTCTTTGAAGTCTCACGACCCATCTCAGAGAGCCAACGGTTTCCTTACCCTTGCAGGCGGTATCATCATTACCTTTGCAAAGGAAATTCTTAACCTTATTGCCGGTTAAAGAACACAGTTATCTTATGGAATGTACCTACTGTTAAGGTATGCCCCAAATCTTTAAGGAGGTGAAACAAATGAGTGACCGAATCATTTGTGAGATGATGGGCTTGTAATTTGATTTTTTCATATAATTGAGCTATAATATACTTGTTTGATTTACATTTGATAGAGCGAGCATATATCAAGCGTAAATCACTCCTGTCGTAGAAAAATGATTTGCAAGATTCACTACTGATGAAAAATTGTTCGTATTTCCGTAGTAAGGTTCAAAAAGGGTTCTAGGTAACCGACCGTTTCATTATGCAATCATTGATAAAAACTGCTACGAAGAAAGGAGGTAAACGCTATGGCTCGAAACAAGGGCGTGTCGGGTAAAACCCACACTAAACAACAGTTAGATGATTATGCAAATCAGCATAATCCTAACAACAAAGCATACAAAGCCAAAGTAACAAACCAAAAACAAATTAAGAAACAAAAGGGTAAAGAACATCCTGATTATGTTGCTGATTTGGATTGGATGTGTTTTAGCAAAGGTCCGTATGAATTTGATTAAAAATTGAATATGCTTTGAGTGGAAACATCAATCAGAAATGGTTGATGTTTTTCTTTTTCCAAGAAAGGATTATTATGGAAATTAAAATTAACCGAGAAATACGAAATTACACAGAGTCAATGTTCTTTGGACTGTCGTTAAGACAGTTCATTTTTTCTGTCCTTGCCTGCGGTGTTGCGGTAGGATTGTATTTCCTGTTGAAACCGCATTTAGGAACAGAAACAGTATCGTGGGTTTGTATATTGGGAGCAGCACCCTTTGCAGCTCTCGGTTTTGTGAAATACAACGGAATGACCGCTGAAAAGTTTTTATGGGCTTTTATTAAGTCGGAATTTCTTATGCCTAAGAAACTCGTCTTTCATTCCACTAATACTTACTACGAACTGATGAAACCAATTATTGAAAATAAACAGAAGGAGGCATATAAGAACAATGATTAAAACACTTTCAAACCTGTTCAAGCAGGATAAAGAAAAGTTTGTAGTGCCAAAGGGAGTGCAGGATTGTATTCCCATTTACGCTATCTATGATGACGGTATTTTCCGTGTGGGCAAGGACAAATATTCCAAAAGCTTTAAGTTTACGGATATTAACTACGCCGTTGCGAGTCGTGAGGATAAGGATGCTATGTTCCTTGAATATTCCGAACTGCTTAACCCTTTGGATAGCGGTGCTACAACAAAACTCACTATTAACAACAGACGGCTCAACCGTTTGGACTTTGAAAAAACTATACTTATTCCCGAAGCCGGAGATAAGCTGGATATGTATCGAGAAGAATACAACAAAATGCTTCTTGATAAAGCAACCGGGGCAAATGCTATTGTTCAGGACAAATATGTCACTATCTCCATCAACAAAAAGAATGTGGATGACGCACGAATCTATTTTGCACGTGTGGGCGCAAATTTGATTGGACACTTCGCAAGACTTGGCAGCAAGTGCGTTGAGCTTGAAACCGATGAGAGGCTTAGAATTGTCCACGATTTCTTCCGTGTCGGCGAGGAAACCTCTTATCACTTCAACATCAGGGAAACACGAAAAAAGGGACACGACTTCAAGGATTATGTCTGCCCGGATACAATGGAATTTGAAAAGGACTACTTCAAAATGGGAGACCGTTACGGGAGAGTCCTTTTTCTGCGTGAGTACGCTTCCTATATCAAAGACAGTATGGTTGCCGAGCTTACCGACCTTAACCGCAATCTGATGATGTCCATTGACATTATCCCTGTTCCTACGGACGAAGCGGTACGAGAAGCCGAGAGCCGACTTCTCGGTGTTGAAACCAATATTACCAACTGTCAGAGAAAGCAGAATATGAATAACAACTTTTCTGCCACAGTTCCGTATGATATGGAGCAGCAGAAGAAAGAAATGAAAGAGTTCCTTGATGACCTTACCACTCGTGATCAGCGAATGATGGTCGCTGTACTCACTATGGTTCATACTGCGGACTCTAAAGAACAACTCGATAACGACACCGAAGCTCTGCTTGCTACGGCAAGAAGGCATTTGTGTCAGTTTGCGGTACTGAAATATCAGCAGATGGACGGACTAAACACTGCAATGCCATTTGGAACGAGAAAGATTGACGCTTTCAGAACCTTGACTACGGAAAGCCTTGCAGTATTTATTCCTTTCCGTGTTCAGGACATTTACCACGAGAACGGCATTTACTACGGTCAGAATGTTATCAGCAAAAATATGATTATCGCCGACCGCAGACAGCTCCTTAACTGTAATTCCTTTATCCTCGGCGTATCCGGTGGCGGTAAATCCTTTGCAGCAAAGGGAGAGATTGAAAATATCATTCTTTCCTCCGACGCAGATGTTATTATCATCGACCCTGAGCGAGAATATTCTCAGCTTGTCAAGGCTCTCGGCGGCGAAATCATCAATATTTCCGCTACTTCTCCGAGCCATATCAATGCGATGAATATGAACAAGGAATACGGTGACGGTGCAAACCCGGTAATTCTCAAATCCGAGTTCATTATGTCACTTTGCGAGCAACTTATAGGCGGAACAAATCTCGGAGCAAAACAGAAGTCTATTATTGACCGCTGTACTGCAAGCGTATATCGTGAATATCAGCAAAGAGGATATACAGGTACAGTTCCGACCTTGCAAGACTTCCGTGCAGAGCTTCTTAAACAGGACGAACCGGAAGCAAGAGAAATTGCCCTTGCCATTGAGTTGTTTACCAATGGTTCTCTCAATACCTTTGCAAAAGAACGAATATCTGACTGTACATACAGTAAGAGAAATCCATAAGTTTTTAAGAATTGCCTTTAATCAGGCAGTAAAATGGGAGCTGATGACAAGAAATCCGGTTATCAATGCAACCCTACCGAAAGAGGAACATCAAAAATGAGAGATTTGGACAGCGGAAACGCTTATGCACGCTCTCGAAGTGTGCGACGATGATATTCTCTCTTTAGCTATCAATCTTTCCTTTGCTTGTTCACTACGAATTGGAGAAATGCTCGGACTGACTTGGGATTGTGTTGATATATCGGAGGAAAGCTTGAGAGACAACAATGCTTCCATCTATGTAGATAAGGAACTTCAGCGAGTAAACAGAGATGTAATGGAGGTGCTTGATAATAAGGACATTATCCGTGTATTTCCGAGAACTCTGTCAAATACGCAAACATCACTTGTTTTGAAAACACCGAAAACCAAAACCAGTGTGAGAAAAATCTTCTTGCCGTCAACCGTAGCTCAAATGCTGTTAGAGAGGAAAAAGCAGATTGACGAAATGAAAGAGCTATTCGGTGATGAGTATTTGGATTATAACTTGGTATTCTGCCATTCGTCTGGCAAACCGATGGAAGGTCAGGTAATCAACCGTGCTTTGAAAAAGCTGATACAGTACAACAACTTACCCGATGTGGTGTTTCACAGCTTCCGTCACGCAAGTATAAGCTACAAGCTGAAATGGAACGGCGGCGATATGAAATTGGTTCAGGGCGACTCAGGACACGCCCGAATGGATATGGTTGCCGATGTTTACAGCCATATCATTGACGAGGACAGGCGATACAATGCACAGAAGTTTGAGGAACAGTTCTACAATGCAAAAGGTCTCAAAAATGTGGAGGAAGGAAAAACTGCTCCAATGCCCAAGTTTGAAACTTCGGTTGAATTGCTTGACCCGATGGCAGAGGTTCAAAAAGAGAGCAAAGTTGAAGAAGAGCCTGTTGAAAACAGTGCAGACGAAAACGCTGCCTTGCTCGCAAAACTGTTATCAAACCCGGATACAGCAGCATTGTTAAAGGCTTTAGCAAAAACAATTTAGTCATACAAAAAAAGGCAATCCGTCAGGGTTGCCTTTTGTAATGCCTGAAAAACCTTGAAATCAAGACGAAAAGCCATTATAATATTTGGACACAGATTTCTTATTTGCATAAGAGAATGCTTAAACTTGAAATGCGTTTCCTGTGATTTATGGGTTACAGATTAACTCAATGATGTTTCCCATATTTCTTTGCATTTGCTAATAACCTGCTAAAAGGAAGGCAAAAAACCACGAAAAATTAGCAGGTTTTAGACGAGAATTTATTGACAGTGAACCCCTGGAAAAGCCAGTAAAATCAAGGATTTTTGAGGATTTCGAGGGAATAAAAAATGCCCCTCCGAGGCTTCTCCTAAGCAGAAGGTCGGGGGGTCATTCCCTTTTGGCACGCCAAACTAAACCCGCACCGAGGAGTTGTTTTTATGACTTTCGGTGCGGGTTTTTCTGTATCTCTTGATTTTTATTTAATATGAGAATATAATAAATTTCAACGGAATGTCGGCGGCCTGTGCCTGATTATTCGATATTCGTTTTTATTTAACAAAATATTACACAGATTAGGAAAAATGATATGATTATTAAAAGAGCTGTTTTACATATACTTGACTTCAATTCGGGAATGAGCGTTTTTTCTCAAAACGAACTTGACTGTACAGATGATACGGTAAGCACATTTCTTCAAAAGCACCTTGAAAAACTTCACAAGGATTCCGCGGGAAAAAGCGGTACTTTTAATGCCGACAGCGGTTTTGCGGCGGCGCTGACGGAATACGGCAACAAAGGTCTTGAATTTATAGATTTCACTTCACAAATTGCCAATGTTCTTTATGAGAATATTTCTCTTTCCGACAAACTTGACGCAATAGATTTTGTTGCGGCAGATTATATAAATGACGATTCCGACTACTTTGCAATTCTGCTTATAACCAACAAATCCGCCTATACTCATCAGGTAATTACAGATGAAAACGGTATTCATAACAAAATTATGAAGCATTACGCTATCCTGCCTGCCCCGTCGCAAAAAATAGATTCATATGCGATTATAAATATGAAAACGGGAGAAATACATTTTTCTGATAAAAAGCGCCAAATCGACGGCAACAGCGTATATGTACTTCCGGAAATACTGCTCGAATGTTCATCGGGCGTTTCCGCAAAAGAGGCTGTAAAAATCGTAAGGGAAACCGCAAACGAGGTCGCCGAAGAATACGGAGTAAACTCGGCAGTCGCCGTTTCAAAGGCAAAAAGCTACATTGTCGAAAACTGCGAGGAATCCGACACCATTTCCACACAGGAACTTGCCGAAAATATTTTTTCGGAGTCACCAATTATGCAAGAGGCATTTGAAAAGAAAATCGAAGAAAAAGAAATACCCAAAGACTTAAAAATCGAAAAAGCATCTGCCGTAAGAGCCATCAAAAGTCAGAAAATAAAAACCGATACGGGCATAGAAATAACCGTACCCGTAGAATATTTTGAAGATGACAGATATATTGAGTTTATCAACAACAACGACGGCACAATTTCAATCGCACTTAAAAATATCGGCAAACTTATAAACAGATAAACCCGCTTTTTTAATTCGTAAAAAATTTTTGAATAATTTTTAAATAATGCTTGACAAATCGATCCGTATTTGATATAATCAATATCGCTGATTGAGATTACAGTATTTCGGCGACATAGCCAAGTGGTAAGGCACGAGTCTGCAAAACTCCGATTCCCCAGTTCGAATCTGGGTGTCGCCTCCAAATTTTGTAAAAGCACTTCGTAAGAGGTGCTTTTACGAATAACAATAACTTTATGGGAGCATAGCTCAGCTGGGAGAGCATCTGCCTTACAAGCAGAGGGTCATAGGTTCGAGTCCTATTGTTCCCACCAAAGGGTAAAAGTTTTATGCCTTTGCCCTTTTTATTATGCGGATGTAGCTCATCTGGTAGAGCGCCACCTTGCCAAGGTGGAGGTAGCGGGTTCGAGCCCCGTCATCCGCTCCAAAAAACATTAAAAAAGCACTCGTCAAAAGACGAGTGCTTTTTAACTATATACCAACTTTTGATAAATAGGTTCTATTTTAAGGTTCTATTTTTAATATTGGGGTAATAATAAATTATGGTTTAGCAAATTGTTTCGGCAAGTAATTATAAAAGTTTGGTCGACCTTTTCAAAGGTCGTGGGTGTGGGCAAAGCCCACAAATACTTTCCGTTTATGCAATCTGACGATAGCCAAACAGCTCGCTGTTTGGCGGCTTGAACACAACGGCGTTAGCCTTTAAAAGTGCGATAGCAACAAGAAAGCCATTCGATATATAATGAAAAGTTAATCATTTCTTTTATAAAAGGCTGTCGCCTGTTTTAACAAACTTAGTTTTAGCACGCAAACAGCGTGGCTGTTTGCGCCCGAAGAATTGTAATATCGGAAGATTTTATGGGCGCTGCCCAAACCCGCAATTTTTGAAAAAATTGAGTAAACTTTTTTGCTTTTGGGAGGATAATTTATGTCCGCACGAAATAGACATTTGCAAAATTGTTGCGTCATTAACATCAATCTTACCGTCGCTGTTAAAATCTCCGAATACAGCCTTTGTTGTATCAATTTCATAACTGCCCGTAGCGTTGTCTGCGCTGACATATGCCACATAGCAAGTACCGCCCTTTGCCACAGATGTTACGAATGTATATTTCTCATCTTTACCGAGAGTTTTACTGTTAATAACCTCGCCCTTTTCATTTAAAAGATATACATTCACACTGTCCATATGAGATGTTGCAAGAACCGCAAGCATTGCTTTCTTGTCAAAACTGTATTTAAAAATATCCACCTTGTCGGTTTCTGTCAAAAGTCCGCTGTAAATGGTTTCGGTTTCCGCATTGTTTGCGGTTTTGAGAGTATTGTTTGAGCCCTCCTCGGTTTCGGAGAAAGATTCATAAAACGGCGTAAAAGTAAAGTCAACGCTGTACTTTCCCGTTACTTTTTCGTATGCCGAAATTTTTATTGTATATGTGCCTGCCGAAATATATAACTTCTCATTAAAACTTCCGCTGTAACAGCTTTCTTCAACATAATTATTCCCGATTATGTTTTATCAATATTTAATTTTATCTGTTCAAAAGTTACACCGTATTTTTTTGCAATATCTCTTGCATAACTGCTTCCTTGCGGCGGTGAAATATAAACTTTAAACGAGCGTTCACCGTTGTCAACTCCCGTTACAAGGCTTTGTACAATACTTTTGCCCTCTGTTTTGGTGTTCATTTCGTCAAGGTTTTTAGCCAAATCGTGCATATGTGTGTTAAACACCGACCTTACTCCAAGGTAACGCATTGCCCGCACAACATCTTTTGCAATAAACAAACCCTCCGATACATTTGTGGTTGCAAGGCTTTCATTAAGCAAAAGCATACTGTTTTTGGTTGCAATATCAAAAATTTCCGCAAGTCTTTTGCTTTCTTCGCCAAGTCTGCCCAGGTCAACTGTGTCGTTTTCGTCTGCCGGAAAGTGCGTAAAAATATTATCACAAGGACTGATTTTCAGCTCACGGCAAGGTGCGTAAATACCGTTTTGAGCAAGCAAAGCAGCAAGACCGACAGCTTGAGTGAAAGTGGTCTTTCCTCCCCTGTTCGGACCCGTAAGAATATAAATTCTGCCTGATTCGTCGTCAAAATCAATATCATTTGCCACGATATTAAATTCTTCTCCGTTCACACGCTTTATGCCGAGTTTCAGATTATACACGCCTTTAGCAAAAATCTCTCTGTTTTCCGACGGCAGGATTTCGGTCTTGCACATAGCAAGTCCTTTTGCTCTGATTTTTTCAACCAGCTCTGCCCACCTTATATAAAAAACGATTTCAGGCATAAGCGCAGAAAGCGTGTATCCGCTGATATTTACATACTTTGTAAGCACGCTCTGAATGTCACGGACTGTTTTTCTCATAATATCAGTTACCGCCTTTTTAAGGCTGTCCGAAAGCGGGTCGGCGCCTGTCAATCCGCTTGAGGTTATATGAGGATTACCATTTGTCGGCACTGCGTCAAGAGTACCGATTCCTATATCATTTTCCTTAAACTTCGGACTTGACGGGTGAAATTTCTTAATATCCGATATATCTGTACCGAAATGAATTTCATCTCCGTTGTTGGTAAACTTCATAAAATGCTGCATAAGTCCTGAAGATGTAAAAGCCTTATCGTTAAGCGACAAAATTCCCGCATTTTTCGGTCTTAACAAATCATCAAGATTTACTCCTATCGTAATGCTCTTTACTTTTTGCACCTTGGCAAAGGTTTCGTTAATGTCGGCTTTTAACTGCGGAAAACCGCTGTTGGCATAAATATCGGTAACTTCTTTTTTCAGGGTAAGCAATCCCTCCGACTTTATATCAAGACTTTCAAGACATTCTTTTATTTTTGTAATGCAATTAACATAACCGTCAATCTCTCGCAGACGGTTAATCAACTTCCATAAAGAAGATGCCTCGGTGTCCTTTTGAAATCTTGAAATGTCACGCAACTCGTTAAGTTCTTCAAGAAGTTGAGCAAGAGAATCACGCAGTTTCGGAAATCTAAGAAAATCGTCAAACACATCTCCCCTATATTTCACGGTTTCTGCATCGTCTGTAATTTCGGTCATAATTTTCATTATAACATTTTGCTCATATTCACTTTTGGTAAGCGCCTTACAAATAAAATCAAGCGAAAGGTCGTTTATACTTTCTTTTGTCAGGCTCTTGAATACCGCTTTTGAATTTTGCGGATTCAACAAACTTATTTCAGCCATAAGATTATACCGCCTTTTATAAAAAATATCTATATCTTCACAAAGTTAAGTTTAATATATTGTTAAACTTTCACTATATATAAAATAACATTATTTTCGTTAAATGTCAAAGATTTTTTGTTGCAGATTGTCAAACATTTAAGATTTTTAAAAATATAATAAAATTATTGTGATTTATTAGTCTGTTTTATGTACTCGTAACCTTGCACTATTATGCTCAATTTGCTATAATAAAATTTATAATCAGTAATTAAAGGAGCTTTATAAATGAAAGGTATTCGATTTTTTGCGGCGCTTTATGCCGCAAAGCTTGCGACTGTGGCACTTTCTGTAATGCACCGCAACGGTACTCATATGCCGGGCGTACTTGCTATGAAAATCTGCCCCGATTTTCTCGGCAGAATGGACAAGCCGAAAACAATCATCGGCATAACCGGCACAAACGGCAAAACCACAACTGCAAATATGATTAACGATATTCTTGCAGACAACGGGTATTCTCCTGTAAATAACCGTGCCGGCAGTAACATTCTCGGCGGTGTGGCAACAACCTTGATCTCCGCCGTTAATTTGAGAGGCAAAACAGTAAAAGACCTTGCTGTACTTGAGCTTGATGAACGCAGTTCAAGACTTATATATCCGTATGTTCATCCGACATACTTACTCTGCACAAACCTTTTCAGAGATTCTTACAAGCGTAATGCTCACTCTGAATTTATATTCGACATTCTGGACAAGCACATTCCAAAGCAGACAAAACTTGTTTTAAATGCAGACGACCTTGTAAGTGCAAGACTTGCCAAAGGCAATGACAGAGTATATTTCGGCATTGAGAAGCAGGACAACGAGGTTCTCAATGAGAATACAATAATCATCGACACTCCGCTTTGCCCCGAGTGCGGCAGCAGACTTGAATATGACTTCCGCCGTTATCATCATATCGGTTCGGCTCACTGTACAAAATGCGGTTTCCGTTCGCCAAAAGCCGATTACGATGTTACAAAGGTAAACGAAAGCACCGGAAGAATTACAATGTCACTCAAGGGCAAACAGGCTGATTTTAAAGCAGTCGGTACTTCTGTTACGGATACCTATAACCTTGTAGGTGCGATTGCCGTTCTCTCCGAATTTGGTCTTAGCGCAGAGCAGCTTAAGAAATCCGTTGAAAAACTTGAAATTGTAAAAAGCCGTTATGACGAAGAAAAAATCGGCGACAAGCAGGTTATTATGAGTGTTGCAAAGGGACAGAACCCCGTAGCCTGCTCAAGAGTATTTTCTTCCATTAAAAATCACACAGGCAAAAAAGCCGTTGTACTTATGCTTGACGACCTCGGCGACGCCGAAGAAACAAGCGAAAACACAGCTTGGATATACGATACCGACTTTGAATTTTTAAATGACGATTCAATTACACAGGTAATTTGCAGCGGTGTTCGCCGTATAGACTACAAGGTAAGACTTCTGCTTGCAGGCGTTCCCAAAGAAAAAATTACTTGTGTTGAAAAAGAGTCCGATGCGGCAAATGAAGTTGACCTTGACAAAGCAGATACAATTTTCTTCCTTTATGATGTTTACACAACATCTTACGCCGCAATTTCAAAAAATACAATCAGTGACAGAATGGCTGAAAGGGGTGCAAAACAATGAAAATAGAAATTCTATTCCCTGAAATATGCAATCTTTTCGGCGATATGGGCAATATGAAATATCTGAAAAAATGTTTGCCGAACGCTGAATTTATTTCAACCGCATTTGGTGACAAACCGCTTTTTGCAAGCGAACAGCCAAATTTAATTTACCTTGCACCGTCAAACGAAAAAAATCAAGAGCTTATAATAAAAGCTCTGCTCCCCTACCGTGACAGACTCAAAGAATTGATTGACAACGGCACTCCTATGCTTTTCACGGGCAATTCGGGAGAAATTCTTTTTAAAGAGATAGAAAACTATGACGGCAGAAAAATCCCTGCGCTTAATATTTTTCCGTTTACTGCAAAGCGTGAGCAATACACAAGATTTAACGGTCTTAACCACGGCACAATGGCAGACGGAACAGAAATTCTCGGTTTCAGAAGCCAGTTTACATATTGGTTTGGTGATAATTCCGATTGTTTCTTTGTCAAATGCATTAAGGGAATCGGCATTAATAAAGAGTCCGATAAAGAGGGCATTATGGTGAACAATGCAATTGCCACGGCACAGCTCGGACCGCTCCTTGTAAATAACCCCGCATTTACAAAAAGATTATTAAAACTTATGGGCGCCGAAAACACCACACTCGCATTTGAAGGCGATGTAAAAAAAGCCTTTGAAATTCGCAAAGCAGAGTTTGAAAATTCAAAGACTAAATTTATTTTGTAATTAATATTTTAAGCATAAAGCCTGTTGATTCAGTATAATCGACAGGCTTTAATTATAGGTTCTATTTTTAAACTATTCAATAATACTTTTACAGTATTCCTACTGTTCATTAAATATAATCATTCACAACAAAGTATCTCTTTAGGAACTTTACCTTTGGTAGAATACACATTTATACCGTTTTCAATCTGCATAAAAATTGTATCGACAATTTCTTGAGTTATAACTTCGCCCTTTGCCACAATCGGAATTCCGGGCGGATATGCCCACACATACTCAAGTGAAATTTTATTAATACTGTTTTTCAATCTGTAAAAATCTCCGCTTTTGCCGCTGCAATCACAAGGATTCAGTGCTATGCGAGGCTGTGAAAGAAACAGATTATTATAGTTTAATTCTTTTGCAGAACATTCGCTGTCAATGATTTGTAACGCATTTACAAGTCTTGCAAAACCCTCATCAGTATCGCAAACTGTCGTAATCAGTAAAACATAGTCCGAGCATACCATTTCAGGCTCAATTTTAAAATCGTTTCTAAGTTTGTCCGCAAGCTGAACACCGTTAATATTCAGTCCTTTTACGGACACGGTAATTTTAGAAATATCAAAATCAAAAAAATTATGATTTTTAATATTATCATTGCCACAGTAAAGAACCTTTATATTTTTCAATTCTCGACATTTTTCGTCAAAAGAATTAAGCCTGATTATATATTCATCAAAAGCCTTTGTATTCTTACAAAAATCAAGGCACTTTTCGATTGACGACATAAAAACATATGACGGACTGCTGGTTTCAAAAATTGCAAGGTTTTCGGCAAGAGGATTGATTAATTCTTCGTTTGAAGTGAGCAAAAGCGCAGTTTGTGTAAGTGACGGCAAAGTTTTGTGCAAACTTGCCACCGCCACATCTGCTCCGCACTGTATTGCCTCAACAGGAAAGCTATCCGAAAAAGGAAAATGCGCTCCATGCGCCTCGTCAACAAGTACCGACACATTATGTAAATGCGCAATTTTGCTTATCTCTTTTATATCGGATACCGCTCCCTCATAGGTCGGCGAAGTAATAATCAACAGCTTTGCATCGGGATTTTCCCTGATTGCTTTTTCTGCCTGCAACGGTGTAATCGAACAGTTTATACCAAACTGTTTATCAACTTTCGGCACAATATATTTTGGGGTTAATCCGCAAAGCTCGAGCGCATTATAAACAGACTTGTGACTGTTGCGGGCAACAATCACCTTATCTCCCCTGTCGGTCATGGCACGAACAGCAGACAATATTCCGCCCGTTGCGCCGTTTACAAGCAAAAACGCTTTCTTAACATTATATAATTTCTCCGCAAGGTTCTGCACTTCAAGAATACAACCCTCTGCATTATGCAAATTGTCAAAGCCGTCAATCTCTGTAAGGTCAATTTCATAAGGCATTATGCCGTCACAAAGCATAGGATTGCGTTTATGTCCAGGCATATGAAATGGATATACTCCGCTTTCAGAATACATTTTTAATTTATCGTAAAGCATTACCAATCTGTACCGAACTCTCTAAGCTCAAGTCCCTTGTTATGCTCAAGCGCCCAGTCAATGCTCCAATAACTTGTAAACAGCAACAAATGATTGCCTTTTAAGTCCTGTATACGCTTTGTATCTGACGCAAGGTCAAGTTCCTTTGGATTTACATCTTTATTTACAATCCATCTGATATATTCGTAAGGCAGGTTTTCCATAATAATATCAACATTGTATTCGTTTTCAAGGCGGTATTTAAGAACATCAAACTGCAACACGCCTACTACGCCTACAATTACTTCTTCCATACCTGCGTCAAGTTCCTGGAAAATCTGAATTGCACCTTCCTGCGCAATCTGACTTGTACCCTTTATGAACTGCTTACGCTTCATAGTGTCTTTCTGACGAACAAGTGCAAAATGCTCGGGTGCAAAGGTAGGAATACCCTTAAACTGAACTTTCTTCCCCGGTGAACAGATTGTATCGCCTATAGAGAAAATACCCGGGTCAAACACACCGATAATATCGCCTGCATATGCCTCTTCCACTATTTCACGCTCCTGCGCCATAATCTGCTGCGGTTGAGAAAGACGCATTTTTTTATTGCCCTGAAGGTGGTAAACCTCCATATTTTTCTCAAACTTACCGCTGCAAATTCTCATAAACGCAACTCTGTCACGGTGAGCCTTATTCATATTTGCCTGAATTTTAAATACAAATGCAGAGAAATAATCAGACATCGGCTCAACAATGCCGTCAACTGTTTCTCTTGCAAGAGGTGAGGTTGTAATCTTTAAAAACTGCTCAAGGAACGGCTCTACGCCGAAGTTTGTAAGAGCCGAGCCAAAGAATACGGGAGTAAGCTCGCCTCGTCTTACAGCCTCAAGGTCAAAGTCATCGCCTGCACCGTCAAGGAGTTCAATATCATCAAACAAATCCTGTCTGTGGTACATACCGATTACATCATCAATGTTCGGGTCATCGAGAGTAATTACGTTTTTCTCAACTTCTTTCTGACCGTTGTTAGCGGTAAATGCAAGAATTTTCTTTGAATTTCTGTCATACACACCCTTAAATTCTTTACCCGAACCGATAGGCCAGTTTACAGGGCAGGTATGAATACCGAGTACATTTTCAATATCCTCAAGCAAATCAAAAGGATTTTTCGCATCTCTGTCCATCTTATTGATAAATGTAATAATCGGAATATGGCGCATTACACAAACCTTAAAAAGTTTGATAGTCTGTCGCTCAACACCCTTTGAACCGTCAATTACCATTACCGCCGAATCGGCAGCCATAAGTGTACGGTAGGTATCTTCGGAGAAATCCTGATGTCCGGGGGTGTCAAGAATATTTATGCAATAGCCGTTATACTTAAACTGCAAAACAGATGAGGTAACTGAAATACCACGCTGTTTTTCAATTTCCATCCAGTCAGATACTGCGTGCTTTGCAGTACGCTTGCCCTTTACAGAGCCTGCAAGATTGATTGCTCCGCCGTATAAAAGGAGTTTTTCTGTAAGTGTTGTTTTACCCGCGTCAGGGTGCGAAATAATCGCAAAAGTCCTGCGCTTGCTGATTTCTTCGTTTAATGAACTCATCTTTTACAATCCTTTCGGAATCATTTTACATACTTTTCTACAATACTATATTTTACTATTTTTCTTATATATATGTCAATAAAACGGACGAAAAATATTTGTTTTACGGTATATAAAAAATCAATTGCTACAAAAGCTTGACAAATTTGTAATTTTATTGTAATATATAGTTGATGAAGGTAATAAATTCATTTTATATTTTGTTTTTTCCTATTTTTTCATATACCTTCCAAATCGGGGCAGGAGTTTTACTTCTGCCTCAAATTCTTTTACGGAGATTATTATGAGTAAATCAATCGGACTGTATCTGCATATCCCATTTTGCAAAAGCAAATGCCCTTACTGCGATTTTTACAGCACAAGGGCGGGCGAATATGAATATAACGACTATGTTATTGCTTTAAAAGAAAAATTAAAATATTGGAGCAATCACTTTAACGGAACTGTAAAGACCGTATATATCGGCGGAGGCACTCCGAGCGTTCTCGGAGCGGAAAGGCTTTGCGATATTCTTAGTTCCGTAAAAGAAAATTTTACACTCGAAAGCAATGCGGAAATCACGGTTGAAGTAAACCCTGACAGCGGGAAAAAACTTGATTTTGCCTTAATGAAAAATACAGGCTTTAACCGCTTGTCAATCGGTATGCAAAGCGCAGTCCCCGCCGAATTAAAAAAGCTCGGCAGAATACACACCGCCGAAGACGCAAAACATACGGCAGAGCTTGCACAAGCTGCGGGAATTACCAACATTTCACTTGACCTTATGACAGGTATTCCTCTGCAAACAAAGGAAACTCTGAAACAATCCGTTGACTTTTGCGCTCAATGCGGAGTTACTCATATTTCATCGTATATTTTGAAAATTGAGGAAAACACAAAATTTGCGCAAATAGAATCAAAATTAAATCTTCCGAGCGATGACGAGCAGGTCGAACTCTACCTATATACAGTTGAATTGCTTGAACAATACGGATATATGCAATATGAAATTTCAAATTTTGCAAAAAAAGGTTTTGAAAGCAGACATAATTCAAGCTATTGGGAGTGCGGCGAGTACATCGGAATAGGTCCGTCCGCCCATTCGTTCTTTAACGGTAAAAGATTTTTCTATGACAGAAGTATAGAGAATTTCAAAGCAAACAAAATTATCAATGACGGCGAGGGCGGCACTGCCGAAGAATATATTATGCTGTCTTTGCGATTGAAAAAGGGACTCGATACCGAAGAATATGCCAAAAAATACGGTACTCCGTTGCCGCAGAGTTTTTTCAAAAAAACTGATTTGTATGTAAAAAACGGTTTTATGGAACACAACGGCACTTCTTTTTCTTTTACTCCGAAAGGCTTTTTGGTTTCAAACACAATACTCGCCGATTTAATATAACTTAATTTTTAACAATTTTATAAAATAATGTTAATTTTAATTTCGTTGCCGTAACAACATATTTGCCGACCGAAAAATATTATACTTATACCACAAGGTAAGTAATTACAACAACTTACAATTGTATAAATAAATATTTTGGAGGCAACTATGGATTATAAAATGTTTTGTTATCAATGTCAGGAAACAGCTAATTGTTCAGGCTGTACAGTAAGCGGTGTATGCGGCAAAAAGCCTGATACAGCAAATATGCAGGACTTGCTCGTATATGTTACAAAGGGCATTTCGACAGTTACCACACAAATCAGAGCAGAGGGAAAACAGATTGACAAAAGCATAAATCATCTTATTACTCTCAACCTTTTCACAACAATTACAAACGCAAATTTTGACAAAGATGTTATCGTTGAACGCATTAAAACAACCCTCAAAGTAAAAGAGAATTTGTTAAAAGAAGTTTCCGATAAATCAGCACTTTCAAGCGCATCTTTATGGAACGGAAATGAAAGTGAATTTACGGCAAAAGCGGCTACAGTCGGCGTACTTGCCACAGAAAACGAAGACATAAGAAGTCTTAGGGAACTTATAACCTACGGTTTAAAGGGACTTTCGGCATACAGCAAACACGCAAATGTGCTTTTAGAGGATAACGAGGAGCTTGACGCTTTCCTGCAAAGAGCGCTTGCAATGTTGTTTGACGATACACTTTTGGTTGATGACCTTGTAGCACTGACGCTTGAAACAGGTAAACTCGGCGTTGAAGGAATGGCTATGCTTGACAAAGCCAATACTTCCGCATATGGTAATCCCGAAATTACAAAAGTCAACATCGGTGTACGCAGTAACCCTGCAATTCTTGTTTCGGGTCACGATCTTCGAGATCTTGAAATGCTTTTAGAACAGACAAAAGATACAGGTGTAGATGTTTACACTCATTCGGAAATGTTACCTGCGCACTACTACCCTACTTTTAAAAAATACAGCCATTTTGTCGGCAATTACGGCAACGCATGGTGGAAACAAAAAGAAGAGTTTGAGAGCTTTAACGGCGCAATTCTTATGACTACAAACTGTATTGTACCGCCAAAGGACAGTTACAAAGACAGAATGTTTACAACAGGCGCAGCGGGCTATCCGGGTGTAAAACACATCGGCGGCGAAATCGGAGAAATAAAAGATTTTTCAGAAATCATTGAAGTCGCAAAAAAATGCAAACCTCCCGTTGAAATCGAAAGGGGCGAGATTGTAGGCGGATTTGCTCATAATCAGGTACTTTCTCTTGCCGATAAAATCGTAGAGGCTGTACAGAACGGCGACATCAAGAAATTCATTGTAATGGCAGGCTGTGACGGCAGAGCAAAGTCAAGAAATTACTACACCGAATTTGCAAAAGCATTGCCAAAAGATACGGTAATTCTCACCGCAGGCTGTGCAAAATACAAATACAATAAACTTAATCTCGGCGATATAAACGGTATTCCCCGTGTTCTCGACGCAGGTCAGTGCAACGATTCCTACTCGCTTGCGGTTATTGCACTTAAGCTAAAAGAAGTGTTCGGTCTTGATGACATTAATGAACTTCCAATTATCTACAATATTGCCTGGTATGAGCAAAAAGCCGTAATCGTTCTTCTCTCTTTGCTTTACCTCGGAGTCAAAAACATTCATCTCGGCCCTACACTCCCTGCTTTCCTCTCTCCAAATGTATTAAATGTACTTGTAGAAAACTTCGGAATAAGTGGTATCGGTTCTGTAGAGGACGATATAAAACTTTTCTTTAATAAGTAAGATTAGTGTTTAACGTACGGTTATTATTAAATAATTATAAAAGTTCGTCAAATTTTTCACTGACTGATATTTACCCCAACTTTTGATAAAAATAAAAATCATGGGCAAAACATTATGCTTGTTTTGCCCGATTTGCTTATATACCAAAAAACAGCCGCATTGCTGCGGCTGTCCTCAGTTTTTATGAAGTTTTGAAATTATCGTGAAAACACGGTGTTATCAATGTAACTCGGGTTATCAGCCAACCTTGGCATCTGCTGTATCACCAAAGAAATTGAATCTGAAAAGTTTGCTTTCATCTTTCTTATTATCACAGATGATGCTTGCCTCTGCAATTCTGCCGCCCTCAATAAGCTTTGTTAAGCCAACGAGCTGACAAAGTTTGCTCTTAAGGTTTAATCTGTCGCCTTCGCTTGTAACGAGATATACATTGCCCTCGCAGGTATCGAGCACGGCGAGGAATTTGGTTACATCAATGTCGTGTAAATTAAGGATTGGTGTCATAAAAATTTCCTCCTTTAAAAATATCAATTTTTATTTTTTCGTGCGCCATTTACCATTTGGCAAAATCTAGACTTAAATTCGACTTAATTAATTTTACTCGAGTAATGTGACTGTTTAATCAGCCGATAGTCAAGCGGACTATTTACTTGACAATTATTATTATACTCAAAAGTTCGTGAAAGTCAACATTTTTTAAAATATTTATTTGTATAATATGCTATTCAAATGTACATATCAACTAATTTAAAGTTGATATTTTTGTCTATATATCACAACGGTTAGAACATATGTTTACATTTTCTTCATTTGCTTTTTGCATTAGTTAATCATCTTTACTATTATAAAAGGATGCTTAGAACAAAATTTTGACTTTTTTAACAAAGTTGTATTTTTCATAAACAGAATAATATATCTATTACGATTGACTAAAAACAAAAATAATACTATAATTACACTAAAAGATGAGGTGAAAACATTGATAAAGCTCTATTTAGCTGATATTTCAGTTCTTTGCGACCCCTTGAATGATAACGGTAAAATTTCTCTTTTACCTCAAGAAAGGCAAATAAAGATACTAAGATATAAACTTGCCGACGATCGCAAACGCTCGCTCGGAGCAGGTCTAATTATAAATAAAATTCTCAATGAGAATAATATTGACATAAATTCAATTTATTACGGCAGTAACGGCAAACCGTATGTTGATAAAATTTTCTTTAATGCGGCTCACTCCGGTAACTTTGCTTTCGGAGTCAGTTCCGATAAAGAGATAGGCTGTGATGTTGAAATCATTAAAAAGCCTCGCCTTGACGTTGCAAAAAGATTTTTCACCGAAAATGAATACAATTATATTATTCATTCGGAAAATACAAGCAATGCATTTTACAAACTTTGGACGATTAAAGAAAGTTATATAAAGCACAGCGGCAAGGGATTGCGAACACCTCTCAACAGTTTTGAAATTAATATAAATAAAGATACCATTACCGTTTCTGAAAATAACAAGGAGAAAAATTGCTATATCACCCACTTTGAATTTAAAAATCATTCATTTGCCATATGCAGTATGGAAGAACCTCCGCTTGAAATTAAATTTAATTACTTATAAAGTAGTTCTGTTCAAAATGTTTTATAATCATTTAAGCAAAAGCGTGTACTAACAATAACTTGCAAAGCAAAACGCTCCAACTGCAATTAAACAGTCGGAGCGTTTTTATAATAGGTAGATTAATGATTGAATCTTGATAAAAATGCCTGTGTTCTCGGATTTTGCGGATTATTGATTACTTGTTCGGGTGTACCTTGCTCGGCAATTACACCGTCAGCCATAAAGATAATTTTATCTGCAACATCTCTTGCAAACTCAATCTCATGAGTAACAACAATCATTGTACTGTCAGAAGTTTTAAGACTTCTAATAACATTGAGCACCTCGCCTGTAAGTTCAGGGTCAAGTGCCGATGTAGGCTCGTCAAAGCACAAAACATCAGGATTAAGAGCAAGCGCTCTTGCAATGGCAACTCGCTGTTGCTGACCGCCGCTTAGGTTACAGGGATACGATTCGCTCTTCTCCGAAAGTCCCACTTTTTCGAGCAAGCTCAATGCGGTTTCTCGGATAATTTTTTGTGCATCTTTATAATTTTTCGCACCCATATATTCGCCAGTCTGCTTTATCTGTTCTTTTGCCGCAAGGTGTGGAGCAAGCATAATATTGTCAATTACGCTGTACTGCGGGAAAAGATTAAAAGACTGAAACACCAGTCCGAAATGCAGTCTGTTTTTGCGAATTTGCGACTCACTGTTTTTGCCGGAATCATTGCTGTCAAAAAGCACCTTATCCCCTACACTGATTTTGCCGTTTTGGGGAGTTTCAAGAAAATTAAGGCATCTTAAAAGTGTGGTCTTGCCCGAGCCCGAAGAACCGATAATTGCAAGCACCTCGCCTTTCTCAAGCGAAAAGCTGATGTCTTTCAGGACGGGAGTTTTGCCGTAGCTTTTACGGATATTTTCAACGCTTAACAATGACATAACTGCCCCTCCTTAACCTTTGTAATAATCGAGCTTTTTCTCTATAAACGAGAAAAGAATTGTTAAAACACCGCAGAACACAAGGTAAAATACCGCCGAGTAGAACAACGGCCAAATAAGTCCCTGCATTGAGAAGTCTTTTGCCATCATCAAAATTTCAGGAATAGCGATAACGCTTGAAAGTGATGTATCCTTTACAAGCGTAATAATTTCGTTGCCGATCGGTGCTGTGATTTTCTTTACAACCTGCATAAGCACAACCTTAAAGAAAATCTGCGGCTTAGTCATACCAAGCACCTGTCCTGCCTCATACTGTCCCTTTGGCACAGACTCAATACCGCCACGGTATATTTCAGAAAAATATGCCGAATAGTTAATAATAAATGCTATAAGCGCCGCATTTATTCTTGAAAAATTGAATCCGCCGTTTGTCATAAGCGGTGGTACATAGAACACAACAAAAAGTTGGAGCATAAGAGGTGTACCTCTGATTATCCACACAAAAGTTTTTGTAATCCACTTAATCGGTTTGAATTTTGACATTGAACCCATAGAAACAATAAGTCCAAGCGGCATAGCCGCAAGAATTGTCACTATAAAGATAAGGCAGTTTTGTCCAAAACCCTCTAAAAGGCTGTTTGTAACATTTATAAACTGATTCATAATTATTTTGCCTTTACAAGGAGTAAATCCTGAAGATTATATTTTTCTGCAATCTGCTCAAGTGAACCGTCATCAGCACAAGCCTGAATAGCATCATTGAGTTTTGCAAGAGTTTCTGTGCTGTCCTTACGAAGTGCGATACCGTACTGTTCAGGTGAGAAAGCCTTGTCAGAAACTACCTTGAGGTCTGAATAATCAGAACCCTCTGCAAGTGTACCGATTGACATTACATAGTCAATAACCGCAACATCAGCTGTGCCCGACTTAACCTCAAGCAAAGCCTTTGCCTGTGAGTCAACTGAAACATAATCGGCGCTTGTAAAGAATTCATCACTCTGGGCAACCTCTTCACCTGCTGACTTCTTCTCTGCAACGACAGTCTTACCCTTAAGTGCATCTGCCGATGTAAGCTGATCCGCAATGTCTGCCTTAGCAACCATAACCTGCTTATTCTCCATATACGGAGTTGAAATGCTCATATTTTCCTGACGCTCTTCTGTAATTGTAAGACCGTTCCAGATGCAGTCGATAGTCTTTGCATTAAGCTCTACTTCCTTTGAATCCCAGTCAATCTTCTGGAACTTAGGTGTAACGCCCATCTTTTCGCAAACCTTTGTAGCAAACTCTGTTTCAAAACCTGTGAGATTGCCGTTTTCGTCCATATAGTTCATCGGCTCAAAATATGTAATACCGATTACAAATTCGCCTTTATTCTGAATATAAGTCCAATCGTTTTCAGTTTCCGAAGAACCTTTAGCGGTTGTTGAATTTGAACCGCCGCAACCTACAAGAGCAGTTGCCGCCATAACACCTGCAAGTAATAAAGCTGAAATCTTTTTCATAAATGTTTTCCTCCATAATTTAACTTAGCGAAAAGCTACACTATATTATAGCATTATCACATTAGCAAAGTAAAGTGTTTTCGACAGATTTTTCCCTGTTATCGTAAATTTTATAACATTATTACAATCTGCAAGTTTGCAAAATTGCAATCGGATAACAGTTTCTTAAAAAACAAACCTGTTATATTCTAAATGTTGGGGTAAAATAATAAATAATGGTTTAGCGGAGTGTCAGTCGGGCATTGAAATTTAGCTAACGCTAAATTATCC
>ERZ809114.423-NODE-423-length-27219-cov-7.481814_pt1 | contig 27219 bp, 35 predicted proteins | sample MGYA00520519_ERZ809114 | MGnify/ENA primary metagenome ERZ809114 (study PRJEB31570, sample SAMEA3212991) | Homo sapiens | biome: human-gut; feature: human gut; material: fecal | place: Sweden | collected 2011 ...
AATAACTAAAATATATCATTTGCCATTTGATCAAAGTATGAACCTATAAGAAAACAAGGAGATAACAACGACCCATAAAAATAGAATCCGCTTACAAAACTTAGAAACATTTTAATTCCTCCGTGTATTAATTGTTGCCAAACCATTTAAAAGCTCTTCTAAAGCCTGCCTGCTCTGCTTCGGTTACTGTCATTGCGAAAAATTCACCTTCATTTTTTATTTGTGTTACATCATACTTTTGATCAAATGGCAAATGATATATTTTAGTTATTCCAAATTCATTGTGACCAATATTACATTTTATACAAGGATAGTCACCTTTAGGGACATTTTCTTTATAATCAATTTTTAAAAACTTAGCCATTTTTTTAGCAGTATCTGATAGCTCTATGTTGGTTATAAAAAGTCCTTTAACATCTTTTTGCTTAAGGTTGTTTTCGATACAATAGCTTGCTACTGTTCCGTAAAGCTGAGTAATATGCTTTTCATGAATCAGCTTTTTGGAACTCCAATATTTGCATTGGATAATAAGTGTTACATTATCTTTAGTGGCTATAATATCTCTGCCTAAATCTTCCAATCCCATATAAGAGCCAAAATAATCAATACTGTAACCTTTTATATAATAGCGGTAACCAATGTAAAGTTCGTAATCTCGCCCTATTTGCCATTTGCTTTTATTGTGTGAGTTTTTGTATCTGTCTAATGCAAGCTGATTTCTTTCAGTTGTGCTTAGATTATTATATTCATCTTCTGTTAAATAATCTTTTGTTGTATCATATTCTTTTAATTCATCAACTTTAATTAGTGGAAGTTGGTTGAAATCACATTCAATTACATCTTTAAGTGCAGGATAAAGAGTGAATAAGTATGCAAGTTGATACTGTGCATCTTTATTTTTTTCTACAATATTTTGAGCGTCTTTTCGTATTTCTCTAATTGATTTTACTTTGCTTAAACGCTGTACATTTTGACCCCAGTCTAATTCCTTAGCTAATTTTTCTATTCCATATGTTTCGTAATCAGCCATAATTTGTGACATATACGGAATTGCAGTCAGATTGGAATGAGTTGATTCTAAAAATTCTATTCTATTTTTTAACAATATTATTTCTTTTGCAGTATTTATATTATCACTTTTGGAAAGGCTATTTAATATTTCCGTAAGTGCGGCTCTTTTGTTAAGACTATTATCAAAAAGAGAGGATAGATCAACTAAAGTATCAATTTCTTTTTGTAATTCACTGTTTTTATATGCTATTTCTTTTATCTTTATATCAGTAAATTCATTGAAGTTGTTTTTTAGCTTTTCTATTTCTGTTTGTTTAACATTTATTTCATTTTTTAAATTATCGTTTTCACAAGTAACATCATAAAGTTTTTGAATGTCACTATCATAATTTTGTAATTTATTTTCTAATTCTTTGATTTGTGATTTTAAATTTTTTATTTCTATTTTTGGCTTGTTCCATTTATCTTGAATATAGATTACTAATTGAATTATGAGAATTAATATAAAAAGACCTATAAAAAAGCCAAAAACTATTGACAACTCCATTATATATCTCCATAAATAAATTTGTTAATTATTTGCACATCGAAATTTAAAAAATATACCGCTCGTTAGCGGTTACTTTATGCACGCTTGTTTAACAGGCGTGTATTTCTTTTTGTATATAATCTTCAAACAGTTTATATACTTTCTTTTCAATGTCACTTTTAAGGAACATTTGCCTTTTATATAAAACAGACATTCGTCTTGCTCTTGCAGCGGCTTGTTGAGATGTAAGGTTACACTGTTTTGAAATTTCATTTGTTGAATGTAAATCTAATCCCCACAATACACATGCCGGTGAGAGAAGTTTTGAGGCGAAAGAATTAGCTTCTTTTTCAAGCTTATAGTTATCGTGAATAAAGTGACCGTTTTTGAGCCTGTGTCCTAAGAAAATATGACCGAGTTCGTGTGCCACGACAAATCTTTTTTGTGATGAGGATAATGTGTCGTCATATATTATGTACCATTTATCTCCGTCACAAAGAGCTGCGCCGAGTTCAGATTCTTTTAATTCATTTATCAGACTGTTTTTAATAACTTTAATATCTGCCGTTTTTGCAATTTGTAAAACATCAACAGGCAAAGAGTTAATTTTAAAATCTATTAAACATTGCCATGCGGAATTTCTGACATTTTTATATGCTCCGTAAAACAATCCGTTCACCTCCTACAATTCATCAGTTGACGGTGCCTCTTCAAGTTTTTTACGCTGTTCATCCGTAAGTGTAATGTACTCCGGATTTTTGCCGTTACAAGCAGCACGAAAAACTTGCCCTACAACTTTACTTTCTTCTACTCCGAGAAGTCGGTCAACTGCCTGCTGCATTTCGGGCTTTGACCTGTATGCGGTTATCACTTCTTTTTCGTGAGTGGTTAGAATAGTATCTTTAACTACTAAAGGCTTTATTGATTGACGGTTTTCTATAAAAGTATCTAAAATGTTATTTACTTTATATATATCACATAGTTGTAAAAGTAATTCTGCATCAGGCTGACTTCTACCGTTTTCCCAACCATTTACTGTTTTGCCACTCTTACCAATAAGGTTTCCAACTTCTTCAGCAGTCAATCCACTTTTGGTTCTAAGATTTTTTAAAACAGATGAGATGTATTCTTTCGACATATTGTACTCCTTTCTATCTTATTTTTTGTTATAAATATATTATATTTTCATATAAAAGAAAAGTCAATATATTTTTCTTAATTTTTAAGAATTTTTTTAAAAAAGCTATTGACAATCTTAGAATTTAAGAATATAATAAAGCTACAATCTTAAAAATTAAGAAAGGAGTAGAAAAATGAAAGCGAAATCTTATGTTATTGATGTTATTAATGACAAAATGACAGATTTAGGAATAAAACAAAAAACAATGGCTGATAAAATGGGGATTACTGAAGACAGAGTTTCTCGCATTTTGAGCGGTAAAAGTAAAATGCTTGCAGATGAGATGATTAATTTCTGTGTTCTTCTTGATATTGATCCTAATGTTTTCAGACAACCAGCATAAGGAGGTGTGAAAAGTGAACTTATGTATAATTATGATACTAACAAATCTGTGTATATCTGTGGTATCCTTAACTATTGCAATAAAAATAATAGCTGTCCATTTGTATAAAACAATAGACAGCTACCTTGATAAGCACGACGCTCAAATTATGGATCTGATTAAGTGGGCAAAGGACGAAGACAAACATCAATGAACGCTTTTCCAACAGGAGTAAGTTTTGCTACTCCTTTTTGAAGTTCAATCTTCAAATTAGTATTATTTGATTTGTTTAGATACTCTATATAATTTTTATAATATCTTACTATGGGCAAGGAATCAAAAATCTTATAGAGTTCAGCATTGGTTAGATATTCATCATATGCAATACTTATCAAACCCATGCGAGATAGAGATGACATAGAAATCGATTGTTGCTCAATTGAATCGCAAAACTCATTACTACAAAAAATATTAGTTTGCAAAGTCTTCTGACCTTTATTTTCAAATATTTCTATTATTTCACATATTGGCAAATTTTCTTCAACTGAAAAACATTTTAGGTTTTGGGCATCTATAGGCGACATTTGTTGAATGATGTCAGAAAAAGACGGATGAATTTTTTCGATTTTTCTACTGTCGAATGAATTGACGATTAACTTTTCAAACATTTCACGAATTTCGTCTTCATTCATAAAGTATTTCGCTTTTTCAAGAGCAGGTCCAATAATCGATTCTCTCGATTCAACTTTATGTTCTGTTGGAATATTATCTACACCCTTTTGAATGTTAGCTTTAAAGTCTTCAAACTTTTTTTGGCGCTTTAATTCGGCTTTTATTGAAGCATAATGTATGCCACCTACAGTTAAGTTTATGAAATCGGCTAACAGACCACCTGCAACTTTTGTTGGTGGATTTGTAAGATTACTTACTGCTTCTGATTCTAAAACAGCTTTTGTAACACCATAAGCAGTATCATTTATGTTTTGGTCACTCATATGTGCACCACCTTTCTAAATAAATAATAACATTATTTGGGTAATAAAGCAATAAAATATCGAAAAGCAGGTGAGAAAATGGCAAAACTTAAAATTAGTTCTTCTTGATATTGATCCTAATGTTTTCAGACAACCGGCATAAGGAGGTGTTTAGATGATATTTAAAAAATGCAGGGAGAAGATTTACCACATGATACGAAATGCTGTTTATGACGCACTTCGTATGAATGAGGCAAAAGGAAGAAAAATCAGTGCAGGCGACATTATGCTTGTGGATAAAGACAATTTAAGAATATGCATTTCAAATATTCCTCGTGGAGCTGACGCTATTTATTTTGAAAAGCTGATGAAAACGGTAATCTCGGAATTTGAGAGGCAAACGGGAAACAGGGAAGTATGTTTTCAATGGGAGCTTAATTCAAAGAAAAATCCCCCCGACAGCAATCAGGAGGATAAGAAAAATTAAATTAAGGAAATTATGAAAGCAACAACAGAAAGAGTTACTGATATAAGAGAAACGGCAAAAGGAGGCGGAGAGAATGCCAAGACCACTTAAAAAGCCGGAGGACAAAATGAAAAGGCTGCTTATTGCAAACATTCAGTATGAATCGGAAATAAGAGAGATTGACCGAAAAGGGCAGGCGCTTGTGGCTCACTGCTCGGAGGGGACATATCGCACAAGGCTTGAGGACCCGGGTAAGTTTACGGTTGAGGAGTTGAGCAGGTTTGCTAAAAAGTTCGGCATACCTATGGCGGACCTTTTTAAATCACGAAAGGTATGCGACGAATAAACAATTAAGGAGATTATTAATTATGAGAATTGCAATTATTACAAAAGAGAGTATGTATAAGCTTGTGAAGACATATGCAGGCAGTGAATACGAAAAAGGCAATGAGGATTACTTTGCTATGGCAAAGAGTGCAGAGGACTGCAAGTTTGAATTGCGTAATGACAAAGCAGTGCTTAGATACAAGAACGATGATGAGTTTATAACGGCTACACTGTACAGGAGATGTTACCCTGACTATGAGGACGAGATGTGCTGTAGGTTATCGGTGAAGGTCGATAAAGAATTTGTTGAGTTTGAGGTAAGCGTGGACCTAATGGAACTTTGCGGGATGGTGGTTGAGTAATGGAAAATATACTTATTAATATCAAGGACGGCGAGGTAATGACATTGCAGGGACTTGATACAGTGACAGCAGAAAGGCTCGAGGACATACTAAACTATGTAGCTGAAACCAAAGAGAGCCTTGATAATCACAAACTTTGCAACAAAGCAGTCGGATTTAAGCGTGTTGTTAAGAACTGCAAGAAGTTTATTAAGTGCTGTAAGTACGCAATAAGAACTTAAGCAATAAGAACTTAACAGGAGTACATATGTTTAAAGTCAGATGTAAAGAAGATATATCAGAAGTCTTTGAAGTATATGATGTATGTCGCTTTAGAGCTCAAAACAAACAAGGATATGACATAAGATTTTTGATTTATGACGGATGTTTTAAGTATGTGACAGCGGATGTATTTGAGCCTGCGGAGGAAAGCGATGACAGCAGCTGAGATTAAAGAGGCTTTTATAAAAGAAGAGCCGGTTATTTTAAAATTGCCAAATGTGCTTGAAAAAAGGTTTGATAAAATTGAGGCAGTAATTTACCGCAGAAGCCCAAGGGGGCGGATGATGGTATCGGTGGAGCTTATTGATACGGTGGATACCGAAATGGGAAAGCGCAATCATCTGATTGTGGTAAGAGGAAAGGACATAAAAAAAGCACACTGACAATAGATGAAGCTGTCAGTGTGCAATGTAGGGCGATTTGCCAATTAACTACAATCTGATTATAGCAAATCGCCTTGAAAAAATCAAGGAGGAAATATGGATAAATTGAACGAAGTGATTGCAGAGATTAATCTGCAGGGTAAGAATTACACAAAATTCAGTAACAACTGGAATGTGATGCAGCAGCTGATTGACATACTTGCATATATGCCGGAGAGTGCGGAGATTGTTTTGCAGAATTTAAAAATCAAGGAAATGCAGTTGACTGCACTTGTACAGAAGATTACGGGCAAGAGGCTTGCCGACCCGATGAAGGTTATGGAGGAAATCTGCGATTTCTACAAAATTGAGGTGCCTGATGTGCTGCCGCCCGAGTATTGGAGAGGTCCGGCGGCAGAAGCGGCGAAAAAGGCAGCGGCAAAGCCTGAACAGAGCGAGAGCAAGAGCAAGTATATTAATCTTATGGAATTGCTGTGAGGTGGGAGTTATGCAGAGAAAAAAGCTGCTTGCCCTGCCTATTGACAAGGCAAGGGCGGATATTCCGGTTATGCAGGCGATTGAGGAAGAAAAAAACGGTACATATATCAGGACAAGATTTAATTACGCTTACGACGCCTTTGTGTACAAGTCAACAGGTGAGGAGGTGCTGATTGTTGATATGTTTACTCCTGCGCCCGGTGCAAAGTTTAAGTACAGGCTGTTTATGACGGCTGACAAATGGTTTACGGTTTTCCCTGACGGCAGGACGAGCGAGGTAAGTCTGTTCAGAACGGTGGAGGGCTACTGGTGCAATTGCAGATATTACCCCTTCAGTGACAGGACCGATACGGTTATTGCCGAATACATTGAAAGCTGTGACAGATACGCTGTGCATTATGATAAAGGCGGAATGGAAAATATCAGCCTGTGGCAGGACAGGATAAGGGACAGACGGCTTAAGGCGAAATACGATCGGATAAAGGAAAGCGCAAGCTTTGAAATGCGAGAGATAAGACCTTTGCCCAAGGCTTTTTATGATTTTATAAATAATACCGTTATGGCGGACAGCTACTATATTTTTTACGACTACAGCAACAAAAAGCAGACCACGGGACGCTGTTCGGAGTGTGATGAAGAGGCTATTATACCGAGGGTTAAAAGGGGTGATACAGTGAGATGTCCGCACTGCAAGAAGCTGTGCAAGGCTCTGCCGAGGAAGGCTTATAGGAATACAAACGGATTTAACAGATATACTCAGGCAGTGTATTTGCAGCCGTTCAAGAAAGACAGGTTCTGCGCAAGACGGTTTGACATTAACTGGACATTCTGTCAGAACGAACAGCCGAAAAAGTCTATTACAGAGGTAGAGAGGACTATTGTTGAGTTTAAATACAACAGCCTTAATATTTGCTCAGAGTACTTTCTTGATGAAAGCTACAGGGGCGGAGAGTGGCGCAGAGGCAACCGGTGCAGCTCGTCAATAGGGTGGATTTTCCCTGATAATCTCAACAGGATTTTTAAGGAGCGGCAGGGCTTTAACAAATATCACATAGATTTCAGAAGGATTGCTCGCACAGTAAACCCGAGTGATTACAAGGGAATAAATGACGCTGTTATGAATGTCAATTTCTTTGACAATCTTCTTAATAACAAGCTGATTAACCTTGCCAAGGCTTTTATAACTGTATTCGGCATTTACGGTAATAAAAGTGCGGTAAGTCAATATAATCTGTCGGCAGGCTCTTTGCGAAAGGGAATGGGAATTACTAAGGATGATTTGCCGTATCTAAGAAAGATAAACCCGACTCTCAATCAGTTTGATTTGTATTTTTCGTACAAAAAAAGCGGCAGGAGATTTAACGAAGAGGAATTTACGGAATTTCTTCACATTGCAACACTGACCAATGCCGGCGAAAAATTTATGAAGATGATTTTATCGCACAGCTCGCTGATGCAGTTCAACAAATTTTTCATGAAATGGGAAAGCAAAAACTGCGGACCTGCGGAGGAATATGCACACAGGTGGTGGGACCCTCGCAGGAATTTCCCCGGTGACTATGAGGACTACATAGAATATGCAGAGTTGCTTGAATACGATTTAAATAATTTGGATGTGCTGTACCCGAGGAATTTCCGAAAAGCGCACGACGAGGCGTATAAAATCATTAAAGACAAGGAATTTAAGGACAGCGAGCTGCCGCAGATTGCAAGACAATACGCAGGATATAAGAAGTTATACGGCTTTGAGGATAAGGATTTTATCATCACTCCGCCGACAAGGCACAACGATATAAAGGATGAGGGCAAGCAGTTAATGCACTGCGTGGCTACCTACGCAAGGTCGGTTGCGACTGCGAAAACAATTATTCTGTTTATCAGGAAGAAGACAGAGCCGGATAAGCCATTTTTCACATTAGAACTTAATCCTGACACTCTGAGTATTAAGCAGTGCAGAGGACTAAAAAACTGCGCATATCCTCAGAGCGTTAAGAAATTTATGGACAAGTGGATAAAAGAAAAAATAGAACCAATTAAAAGGAGCAGAGAAAAATGTCAGACAGTAGCTTAATGGGCATAACCATAATGGATATTACGGATTTTAACATTACGGAGCTTAACGCAGATACAAAGACCGCTCTGTCACTGCATCAGAGCATTTTACAGGCGGAGCAGACGGCGGCAAACGCAATGGTAACGCTGTGCGAAAGCCTGAAGACAATCAGGGACAGGCAGTTGTACAAGCCGCTCGGCTTTGAAACCTTTGATGGCTACACCGAAAGGGCTTGCGGAATTAAGCGCAGGCAGGCTTATAACTACATAAGCGTTTATGAAAAGCTCGGAAGCACGATTTTGCAGTCAAATGCATCACTCGGCATTACGAAATTACAGCTACTTACCGAGGTGTGTGCGGTGGACAGGGAAGATTTTATTACAGAAAACAACCTTGAGGGAATGTCGGTATCTGAAATTAAGAAGCTTGTTGAGAAGAGTAAGGAGCAGGGAGAGCAGATAAGTCTGCTGTCTGATGAGCTTGAGGACAACGAGAAGAGCAAGGAAATCCTCTTGTCGGAAAACGAGGAGCTGCGCAGGCAGGTTAAGGAGCTTGAAAGCAGGCCTGTTGAGGTTGCGGTGCAGTCACCGAGCGAGGAGGAAATTAAACGTGCAGCGGAAAAGAAAACTGCCGAGCTTGCCGAAAAGCTGAAAAATCTGCAGGAGGAAAACGCAAAAATAAAGTCTGAGCAGAAAGCTGCTGTTAAAAAGGCTACGGAAAAGGCTGTAAAAAAAGCCGAAAAGGAATACAGCGACAGGCTGAACGAAGAAAAGGACAGGCTGAGGGCTGATATTGACGCTCGGTACAAGGAAAAGATAGAAGCCGTCGAGCAGGAAAGAAAAGAGGCGCTGAAAAAGGCTGAGGAAATGGCAGGCAGGCTTGACAAGAATGCAGACGCCGAGCTTGTGACGGCTACGCTGTACTTCGGAGAGATACAACGAAACACTGATAAATTCACTGAAAGCGTTGCCAAAATAGCCGGGTCAGACCCTGACAAGGGCGAAAAGCTCAGAGGAATTGCAAAAAGCTATTTTGACAGCATAGCTTATAAATTTAATTAAGTTAATAAGCTCCGCACGGCTTTACTATATATCAGATGGAGCAGGTGCGGCTGCTCTTTTTTTAAGGAGAAATGATATGAAACGGAAAAAACTTGATCATCTTGATTTGGTATGTCTTGAGATTGCTAAGTATAACAAAATACATAACACATATTACAGCTACGGCGAATACACAGCTTTAGTGCGTGCAGGAAAGATTATATCAGATGTTGTTAGTGAAAAGAGAATGGAGGATAAAGAAAATGATTGATTGTTCAAGAACTGAAAATTACTTTGCGGAAAAGCAAAGGATGACGAAAAAACATAAACTAAATCAAGGTAAACGAACTTATGATTATCTTGGTGATTTGGAGGTGCTTGAATGACAAATGAGGCGTATGAGCAGATTAAGCTATTCAACTGGGTTGCGTATGCGAGAAATACTTATCCGCAGCTTGACTTGCTGTATCATGTACCAAATGGTGGCAAGAGAAATCAGAAAGAGGCGTTTAACCTTAAAAGGCAAGGTGTGAGAGCCGGTGTGCCTGATTTGTGCCTGCCTGTATCGAGGGGGAAATATCACGCACTTTACATTGAACTCAAGGTGGGCAACAACAAAGCGACTGAAAAGCAGCGGAAATGGATAAAGAGACTGAGAGAGCAGGGCAATTTGGCGCTCGTGTGTTACGGATGGGAGGAGGCCTCGGCTGTACTGCTTAAGTACATAAAGCTAAAGGCGGACAGTGAAGATGAAAAGTTGTGAGAATTGCAGGCATTTTACACGCTGCTCAGCGAGGAGCAGAGGAGTGGTGTGCAACTGCTACGAAAAATATACAGGAAGAAAGGACGGAATAAAAACGATGGCAGAGGAAAAGGTACTGGTTTTTAAGTACGCAGAGCCGCTCGGCTACAAGGACGAGATTAGAGGTATGGTTGAGATGATTGACAGGTTTGAGATTGAGAACTTTTTGAGGAGTGAGAAACTCAAAAACAAGGACTTGCTTAAAGGCAGAATTAAGATGATTTATTCGGGCAGCGGCAAGGATAATCTTGAGAACAAGGATACAGGCGAGGTTTACAAGGGAACGGTGATGTTTGTAGGCGTTTCAAGAGAGGACATTGTTAATCTTACTGATAATCAGATTAAGGCGATTAAGTGCGTTTATAGAAAGGTGGGTTAGAGAATGTACGGGGTTATTGTAATTGCACTATTTGCGGCTTATTCTTTTATCTTTTATGGAATTCACAGAATTGATAAAAGGGAAACAAAGGAAGAGATAGAAAACTTGAAAAGCTGCATTACTCACAGGGACAAGTTGATGGATGAAATGTCGGAAGAGGCACAAAAGCTCGCAGATGAAAAAGAAAAAGCTGTAAAGGCTTGCAGAAAGTACAGAGAAAAATTGAACCTTGTGTATGGAAATCTTAAGAATCTTAATGATACATACAGCAGCAATGAAGTGAACTTGTGCAAGGCGATTGAACAAAATATATATCTTAGCGGTCAGGTTAAAGTATATAAGGAACTGTACGGAGAAGTAAATCAGAAAGAAAATTAAAAAAACAGAGGAAATTCAAAAAGAAAAAGCGGCCATTGAGCCGCTTGACTTTCCTGCTAAAGCAATTATTTAAGTGACGAACTTTGAGAAAGGATATATAATATAATGTTTACATACAAAAGAACTATAAAAAGTGGTCCGCTCACTGAAATTGAATATTACAGATCCTTTCGCAAAATCGGGAAAAATTACGGGGGCAGAAAAATAAATCAAAGTCTTACACCCGAAAAGCAAAAAAGAGCTAACAGAATGCGAGCAATCAAAAATATGCAGAGGCTTATACTTTGCAATTTTACAGGCGGTGACTATTTTGTAAGGCTGAGCGTGCCAAGGGCGGAGCTTACGGAAGATAAATTCGAAAAGATTGCAAGCAAATGGAAAAGAAAAATGCGTGACGCTTTTCGCAAAATTGGAAAAAAGTTTAAGTACATATCGTTTACGGAGTGTGGAAAGCTGGGAAAGAACTGGCATATGCACATTATTGTTGAGCGTGAGGCTCTTGAGTTTGTAGAGAAATATTGGGAGTATGACGGAATAAACTTTACTGCACTGTATCAGAGCGGATATTATGAAAAACTTGCAGAGTACATAACAAAAGATGTGGCCGGAGAAAAGAGGATAAGGACAGCGAGATGTCTTAAAAAGCCTGATGTTACTGTAAAAGAGGCAGGGCGCAGGGAGATTAAGAAACTTGAGCGTGGTGAAATGATAAAAATTCCTGACGGTTGTTTTATGCTCAAGGACGATGAGAACTACAATTACAACGATATAACAGGTGCAAGCTGGTACTTTGCTTTTTTGCCTCTTGCGTACGAAAAATTTGATATTTCATAAACAAGCTGTCTGCGGACGGCTTATTGGTGCAGGGGGGGAAAACAAAATGGTTGATAAGAGTACAAAAGCGATTTGCCCATTTTTTTGCAAAAGTGGGGATATGAGAATAAAATGTGAGGGGTTTTGTGAGGAAGTTGTTAAGCTCACACTTGAATTTGAAACGAAAAAGCAGCGGCAAGAATATGAAGTTAATTTCTGCAATTGCAAATGCTGGCGTGGGTGCTGCATTGCAAAAATGAATGAAGAAAGATACAAAGAATGAGAAAAGCGTGTGATTTATTTCGCACGCTTAAATTAATGCTTAAAATTATGCTTGATTTTGTTGGTTTTAAGTTGAAAATTAATAGCTACGCTATTAGAATGATAAATTTATGAAATATGTGTGCGACGGATTTGAATGGGTGCGTGTGATAAGAGGATAGCAGGGCGGTGGGGTTGATTTGGTCGCAGATTGCTTTAAAATTTAAGTAGATGTAGTTAAATTTGAGCAAAAAGCAAAAAAGAAAGTGGTGCAGATGAGTGATCAAAAGAGAATTGATTGGAAAAAAATCAAAGCTGAATATGTAACGGGCGAAATAAGTCTTGCAAATATTGCGAAAAAATACGGTGTGAGTGCCTCTGCAGTGCAGAAAAAGAGCGTAAAGGAAAAATGGGCAGCGGAAAAGCGCAAGCAGCACAAGAAAGCAGCGGACAAGGTGGCGAAAAAACTCAATGACAAGAATGTGCGAAAGACCGTAAGCGACATTGAGCGTGTATGTTCTGCTGCAAGCAAGCTGATTGCAAAGATTAACAGAGCTATTGACGAAGTTGACAAGTGCGAAAAAGTTACTGTGAGAACGAAAAAGACAAAGACAGAGGGCATTAACGATAAAGGGCAGGCAGAAGAAATTGAGGAAACCGCAAGGGAAACGGATATAGAAATCTACAAGGGGCTTGTGGACACAAAAAGTATAGCGGAAATATCGAAGAGTTTGCTTAACATTAAGCAGGTGCTTGCAGGTACGGAGCAAGAGGAGAGCAACAAGGAAATCAATATTATTGAGCTGCCCGAAATGCAGCTGCTCACTCCACCCGAGGAGGATATTTTGAATGATTAAAAACAAAATTTGGACGCCGCAGCCTAAGCAGCGGCTTATGCTGAGCCGAGGCGAGGACGAGGGCTTTTACGGAGGTGCGGCAGGAGGTGGAAAATCGGACTATCTTGTGATTGAGGCAGTGCGGCAGGTGAATGTGGGCAATTACAGAGGACTTATTTTGAGAAAGACAGTGCCCGAACTTGAGCAGTTGATTGAGCGTGCAAGATATTATTACACACAGCTTTGTGCAGATGTTAAATTTAATGACACGAAGCACACATTTACATTTCCGAGTGGTGCTAAGGTTCAATTCGGGTCGCTTTTCCGCACGCAGGACAAGTTTAAATATCAGGGCTTGCAGTATGATTTTATAGGATTTGATGAGCTGACACAATTTACTTTTGATGAGTACAGCTATTTAAAAAGCCGTAACAGAGCAAGCGGCCCGGGCACAAGGGTGTATGTACGAGCAACAGGCAACCCCGGAGGTGTGGGGCACGGTTGGGTTAAGAAAGAATTTGTTACTGCCGGAAAGCCGTTTACTACGATTTGGAAAAAGTTAGCGGTAAAACAGCCTGACGGTACGCTGAAAAGCTATTGGCAATCGAAGGTGTTTGTACCGTCAAGTGTGTTTGATAATAAGAAATTGCTTGAAAATGACCCGATGTACCTCAAGAGGCTTGCAGACCGCCCCGAGGCGGAAAGGAACGCACTCCTTTATGGCAGTTGGGACAGCTTTGAAGGGCAAGTATTTACTGAGTTTACGGACGATCCGCAGCATTACAATGACAGGCGATTTACTCATGTGATTAATGACTTTAAAATTCCCTGGGGCTGGAAGATTATACGCAGCTTTGACTGGGGATATACAAGACCCTTTTCGGTCGGGTGGCACGCTGTGGACAATGACGGTCGGTATTACCGCATACGAGAATACTACGGCTGTGCGAAAAACAGCCCGAATACAGGACTTAAAAAGAATTTTGACAAGCTGGCGCAGGAGATAAGAGAGATTGAGCAGAACGATGAAAATCTTAAGGGCAGGAAAATAATGGGTGTTGCTGACCCTGCAATTTTTGCGGACAACGGCAGCGGCGCAAGCATTGCGGCAAGTATGGCTAAATACGGCGTTTACTGGGAGCGTGGGGACAATGAGCGGATAGCAGGACTTATGCAATTCCACTACCGCCTTGCTTTTGACAATGACGGCGTTGCGATGTACTACATTTTCAAGAGCTGCAGGGAGTTTATACGCACGATACCGAACCTTGTGTACTCTGAAAAATATGTTGAGGATATTGATACGGACGGAGAGGACCACCAATATGACGAGGCGAGATATGCGATGATGATGAATGTAATTAATCCACGCAGGAATGCGCTTGAGCAGGTGCCGGAGTTTGATCCGCTTGACAGAAGTAATATTTTTTAGGAAATAAGGAGGAGAAAATGGAAGTAAAGAGAGATGAGAACGGCGTTATTATGCCGATACGCACATACTCGGCTGAGGCGGAGGGTGTGAACCCAAAGAAAAGTTTTAATGCGGTAGTAAAAAGTAGGGACATTAATGCAGTGGCAAATGGCGGTGCAGACGATGAAACCGATGAAGCAGCGGCTCAGGGCAGTACAAAGGCGATTGGCAGCGAAGAGATTGCAAAGGCGAGAAGTGTACTTAATGACTACATAGCGAGCAAGAAGAGCTATGATGTGCGGTACAAGAACAATTTTGATACATACAATTTGCTTTACACAGATAACGATAAACCGAAGAAGTACAAAAGTGATGACGGCAGTATAAGAAATGAACTGATTCCGAAACGCATGGGAGGTCAGACGCTTAATGTGATTATGAACAAACATGCAGACCTGATGGACAATTTTCCCGAACCTGTTTTCTTGCCGAGAGCGAGAGATGACGAGGAAACGGCTAAGATACTTAACAGCGTAATGCCGTGTGTACTTGAGCGCAACGGCTTTTTACAAGTTTACAGTGAGGTGAATACAGACAAACTTGTCGGCGGTACAGGTGCGTATGCGGTAGTATGGAACGGAAAAAAAGATAATGGCGTTGGCGATGTAGAAATTTGCAAGGCGGATATTCTGAGCCTTTTTTGGGAGCCGTTTATTGAGGATATACAGGACAGCAGAAATGTGTTTTATGTGCGGCTTTATGACCTTGAGGAAGTCAAGGAGATGTATCCACAGCTTGAAGATGTAAGCTCAAGTGCAATGGGACTTGAGAATTACAGAACATATGACAACAGCAACAAAGAAAACGGTAAAGCAGCGGTTATAGATTGGTACTACAAGAAAAACGGAATATTGCATTTTGCAAAGTTTTGTGGTGAAGAAATACTTGAAGCTACAGAAAATGAACCCGAAAAATATCCTAAAGGTTTGTACAATCATGGGCTTTATCCGTTCTTTTTAGACCCGCTTTTTAAGTTAAGAGATACGCCTGCGGGATTTTCGTTTGTGGATATTTGCAGGAGCTGTCAGAGCAATCTTGACGAGCTTAAAAGGGATATTCTAAAGAACATAAAGGTAAATTCTCAGACGAGGAGCATTATTAATTCAAATGCAGGACTTAATATTGCTGACCTTAACGATTTGAGCAAGGATTTTATTGAGGCGCAGAGTGTTGAGAACGCAACAAAGCCGTTTGAAACTAAGGACATTGCGGCAGGTGCGCTCAATATGTATAATGCGCTTATTAACGAAATCAAGGAAACTACGGGTACAAATGACGCAAGCAACGGTGCCGGCAGTGCGGGTGTGACATCGGGCTCGGCTATTGCGGCACTGCAAGAGGCAGGCGGTAAGATAAGCAGGGATATTAATAAGAGTGGTTATCATATATTTACAGAAATTTGCAGCTGCATTATTGAATTGATGAGGCAGTTTTACACTCTACCGAGATTTTACAGAATTACGGGAGAGGACAACAAGACAGAGTACATTGATTTTGACAACTCGCAGCTTATGAAACAGCAGACAGATGAAAGCGGACAGATATTTGACCGTATGCCGATTTTTGACATTAAAGTAAAAGCACAGAAAGCGAGCCCGTTTGCAACGGCTGCAAGCAATGAAATGATGATGAACCTTTACAAGCTCGGATTTTTTAATCCGCAGAATGCAGATTCTGCACTGATTGCTCTTGAGGGTATGAGCTTTGAGGGGAAGACAAAAGTAGAGGAAATGATAAAGAAAAATCAGACGCTTGAGCAGACGGTTCAGGAGCTATACAACAAAAATCAGATGATGAGTGAAATGCTTGCAAACAAGGAGGCAGTAAATCAAAATCCTATGCAGGCTCGGAATAATGCGGTTATGAATGGAGGTGCAGCGGTATGACAGAGATAAAGACGCAGATAGAGTTTGATTTTAAGCAGCCGAGCACAGCAGTTTTTGAATTTGAATGCAAGGGTCACTGTACGCACGATGTGTGCGTGAGTGTAAGTGCACTTGTGAGCACGCTTGTGCAGATTGTTAAAGACACAGAGGCAAGACTTGAAGAGCTTGAGATTGTATACGAGTACGGCGATGTGAAAATTAAATGCGTATGCGAAAGAATGGTATTTGAGCTTAAGTTAAGACAGAAGATTGAGGCGATTATGACAGGCCTTGAGATGTTTGAGGAAAACTATCGTGACGAGATTGAAATTAAAAACGGTGGGGTTGTTTTTAAAAACAGCGAAATATTATAATAAAAATATAATGGTGAAAGTAAGTGGAGCTTATCGCCCGGCACGCCGGAAAGACGGTAGGACACCTCGGAAAGACGAGAGAATGGAGAAACTTATGGAAAAATATACGAAGGTCATTATTAACCTTTTTGACGGTGAAGGTGCAGGAACAGCAGGCGGAAACGGAGAAGGGGCAGGTGATGGCAGCGGTGCGACCACAGGCACACAGGAAACTGAAATAAAGCAGGAAACCAAAGCTAAAGCGCAGAGGCTCGGGCTTAGTGATGATTTGCTTGAGAGCTATCAGAATGCTTACGGCTACAAGGAAGGGGAAGAACCTGCGGCTGAAAGTACAGAAAGACAGCAGGCGGAAAATCTTGACGAGGAATTTGAAAGTTTGATTAAAGGCAAGTACAAAGACCAGTTTGGCAAGAAGATGAACACTTCATTTTCTGAGAGATTTTCTAAAGCAAAAAATCAGATTGACACGCTTAAAAATCAAGTAAGTACCGACAATGAGATTTTGAGTATTATTGCGAACAAATATAATATTGACAGCAACGATACTAATGCTTTACTTGAGGCTGTAAAGGGTGATTCGAGCTACTTTAGCGAAAAAGCACTTGACAGCGGTATGACTGCCGAAGAACTGCAGGATAAGTATTTCAGTGACAAAGAAGTAAATGAAACCAAGGAAGAGCTTAACAGATTAAGACAGGAAAAAGCGATGGCAGAGCTTGATACAAGACTGCAAAACATGGCGCTGAAAACAAGAGAAACTTACCCTGATTTTAATTTGCAGGAAGAGATGAATAATCCTGCATTTACGGCTGCACTTGATTTTATTGCTAACAGAAACACAGAGAAAAATAAAACTACAGGCAAGAATGACGAAATATTCGATACCACTTTTGCGTATGAAATGGCACATGCCGACGAACTAAGGCAGCAGATGGTGAACAGAACAGCTAAAGCTGCGATGAATGCAGCAACAAAACATATGCAGGCTAATGTAAGCAGAGTGAGTGAAAATGTGAATCAGAGAAGCTCAAGAGCGTCTGCAAAGAGCATAAAAGATATGAGTGACTCGGAATTTAACACGCTTGTAGAAAATATTAAGAACGGAACGGCACATATTCCGAAATAGATAAAAGCCGTTTCGGGAAAGGAACGGATATGAAAAAGTTTATTGAAATTAAATTAAATCTCTTTGATGTTACGGTAGACGCAGGTGGTGTGAACCGCTCAAACGGCTATGTGGTGAACGCATACGGTAACACTGAGGAAACAAGCGGCAATGATTTTACACCCGAAAAGGCGGTGTTTTACAACAGAGTGTTTCTGAAAAACCATCAGGAAAAGCTGGTGCACGCTCAGTTTGGCAAGAGGGAAACATTCCCAAAACATAACGGCGGTATTGTAAACATCAGAGGTCTTACACCGTACCCGACTGCAACTACACCGCTTACCGAGGGTGTTACACCTCCGGGTAATCAGATGAATTTCTATTACATTGAAATTCCGGTAAACCAGTACGGTGCGTACACTCCTGTGACCGATTTTGCACAGTTTGCAAGCCGTGATGATATTCTTGTGCATGACGCAGAAGAGCTTGCAAGTCAGAGCGGCAGAACACTCGAGGAGATTGACGCAGCGGCACTTAACACAGGTACATCGGTTATTTACGCACCTGCGGTTGCAAGTGACGGTACAGAAACCGAGGTAACCACACGAAAGGGTATTACTAAGCTTTCTAAGCTTACGGTAGATGTGCTTTACAGAGCACTTAACTACCTTGAAATGCAGAATGCAGAGCCGATTGGCGACAGCTTTGTTGCTGTTATTCACCCAAATGTAAAGTATGACCTTACGAGAAGCAAAGATTTTATTGATGTTACAAAATATTCTGCGACGGAGAGAATCTTTAAAGGCGAAATCGGAATGATCGGAAATATTCGCTTTGTAAAATCTAATATGGCCTGCGTGTTTAAGAAAGCCGGTGCGGAGAATATTGATGTATATTCAACACTTGTACTCGGCAAGGAGGCGTATGAGGTGCTTGAGATTGAGGGCGAGGGTATGAAAACAATTATTAAACCGCTCGGCTCAGGCGGTGCTACTGACCCGCTCGACCAAAGAGCAACACAGGGTTGGAAGTGTACACACGGTATCGGTATTATTGCACAGACCTGTATGGTGCGAATTGAGAGTGCGAGCAAGCTCAGCACAACAAAAATTACAGCGTAAGGAGTGAGAGTGATGGCAACTAAAGCAGCGGAAAAGGTTACTGCCGAGGGTGAGAAGATTGAGATTGACAAGTCAAAGCTTGACAGTATTCTTGCTCAGCAGGAGGAAATGAAAGCAACGATTGCTCTGCTTACTAAGCAGACACAGAGGGACGCTGAAAAACTTGAAGCCGATGACAGGGAAAAAACCGAGGAAAAAAGACTTTTACAGCTTGTGAAAAAGGCAAATGAAGAGGCAGAGGAGCTTGTGGAGGTACATATTGATATGGGTTCACTAAAGAGCAACAAGAACCTTGAGCTTAACATTAACGGCGTGCAGTCGATTATTCCAAAGGGTCAGACGGTGACTATTCCAAAAAAGGCTAAGGAGATTATTGACAACGCTAAAGAGCAGCAGGCGATTGCACTCGGCATTCAGAGCAAGAGAGCAAAGGAAGCAGAGGACGCTATTGCCGAGGAAAGAATTTAACAACAAGTTCCATTTGGAAATCTCTAATAATCTGAAACGGACGGTGGCGGTGGCTATCGTCCGTTTTGCGTATGGGGTGATATTGATGACTATTGAACAGGTAATTGATAATGTGAAAAGGCTCAAGAGAGATTATGCGGTGAGTGATGAGCAGATTATTGCAAATATAAACAAGGTTGAGATGTACATTGTTTTGAATGTTGCATCAAGCAGAGAGGGCGGCAATGAGATTGCAAGAGAGTACGGAAAGTATGATTTGCAGACGGACAGAGGAAAAGAGCTGCTTGTGCCTGCGCCTTATGACGGAATATACGAGGCGTTTTGTGCAAGTATGATTGACCTTGAGTACGAGGACAGCGAAAGATATGTGAATGACAGTATAGTGTATAAAGACCTGCTAAATGACTTTACAAGCTATTGGTACAGAACGCACAGGCAGACAAGGTATAACAGATATTATATGTAAGGGGTGAAAGGAATGTTGCCGGAGCTTAACAATGTAAGGAGAGCGACAAGTGAGATAACTGTATTTAAAGGTTTAAACAGGACAAGCAATACAGGATTTTCGAGAGTGTCTACATCAAGCACTACTTTGTATACGGAATTTAAGGATATGAAGAATATGAGCGGTGACAATTTTCCGATTCTTTCGCCGAGGAAGAACAGGGCAAGAGTTACTGCGAGAGAAAGTGCAAGGATTGTAAGTAATGTGATATGCGCTAATGACGGACTTATTTACCTTGACAGCAGAGGCTATTTGTGCAACAACGGCAGACTTATTGAGATTAATGAGTATGATACAAAAATAGAACATCAACTTGTCCAATACGGCAACAATGTATTGATTTTTCCTGATAAAAAGTATGTAAACCTTAGCAGCGGCGCTGTAACGGATATTGAAGTGCATAATAATGGAATACAATGCAAGGCTGCGCAGGACAGCGAGTATAACGGCTTTTATTGTTCGATTGACAAAATTGCGCTTAACACAAGCGTTAAGCCAAGAAAAAAGGTGATGTCGATTGCGGCTTACATTAATTTTGCGGACAGCAGCGAGCAAAAAGGAAAAGAAGGCGGAGCAAACTATGCAGAGTTTATAAGCAAAATTGAAGTAGGCGATACGATTGAGGAATGTAAAAGTGTGCCGAGTAAATTATGGATGTGCACAAGTGAAGAAACAAATACGCAGTATTATAATAACAAGTTGAAACATTTTACAGAAATTGCAAGCTATTACTTGAAAATAAGTGCTGATAAAATCGGGGCAGGACTTAAAGTCGGCGATTTTGTAAAAATATCCGGTATAGAGCACAATGTAGGCAAAGCAGAATGGGACATTGGTACAAGCTATGTTGATACGCTGAATAACAAATTTTTTAAATTGTATGATGTGGCTAACGATTATATTGTGATTAAGGCAAGTATTGATTCAAGTGTACCATACTGCGGAATAATTAATGTTGAGAGAATTATGCCTGATTTGGAAACCGGCATGATAATGGAAATTGACAACAGACTGTGGGGATGTTCAAGTAAGAGTAATGAGATATATGCCTGCAAGCTCGGTGACTGTGAAAACTGGTATGCGTACAGTGACGGCATAGCAACGGACAGCTTTGCGCTGACTGTGGGGGTTGAGGGTGAATTTACAGGAATTGCAAAGATGAACAGTTCTGTTATTTTCTTTAAGGAGAATTACGCACTGAAAATATATGGCACAAAGCCATCTAATTTTACTCTTACAACATACAGGGTTAGCGGAGTTGAGAAAGGCAGCAGGCAAAGCGTAGTGAATATGGGAGATTATCTGCTGTATAAAGCGAAAAACGGAATTGCGCAATACTCAGGCGGTACGGCTGTGTTGATTTCGGAAAGTGCGTTTGGAAACGAAAAGTACAGAAACGCTGTGGCAGGAAAGCACAAGAGCAAATATTATGTAAGTCTTGAAAACATTAAAGGCGGAAACGAGATGTTTTGCTTTGATGTGCAGAAAGGTTTATGGCACAAGGAAGACGATACGAGAATGCTTAGTACAGCGACATATAATGATACGATGTACTATGTGAATGATGAGAATAACTATATTGTGTGTGTTGAGAGCGAAAACAGCTTGCTTGACAACATTATGTATTACGATACAAAAAAGTGCGGAAAAGAGTTTGAAGACGGTACAGGCAGAATATACGGCGATATTGATGATGACGGTGTGGTAACTGCTGATGATTTGCAGTTACTTAAAGATTATATAGCAGCTGAGAAAGAACTAAATCAAAGTCAGATTGAAGCAGCTGATGTTAATGATGACAACAGTATTGACGCAAGAGATGTAACACTGTTGCAGACATATTTGACTAAGCAGAAACTTGAAATTGAAAACAGTTTTGAGTGGTTCTGCGAAACCGGAGATATGTATGACAGCGACTTTGACACGAAGTTTATAAGCAAGGTTGCAATAGGGATTAAGCCTGAAAAGGACACGAAGGTAAGAGTGCTTGCGAGGTTTAGCGAAAGCGGCGAATGGAGCGAGCTGTATAAGATATATTACGATGAGAAAAAGCCGAGGGTGATACCTGTGCCGCTTAGGAGAGCTGAATTTTTAAGACTTAAAATCGAAGGTGTGGGGTATTGTGAGATATACGGCATTAACATTACATATCAGAAAGGAAGTGCGGTGAGATAATGGCAGTACTTAGAATTGACCCTCCGCCTGCGAGCAATGATCCGGGTGTGCTGAGGAATTACATTGCAGACCTTTACGAGGCGCTTACGGGAGTGCTTTACAGTCTTGATACGGATAATATGAGCGAGGACTTTTTGAAGAATATAAGCACGAAAGGGGACGATGAGAGTGGCATATAACATTTATGACGCAAACAGCGTGAATGACGCTACAAGAGCATACAACAATGTTGCAAACAATGCGCCCACATTTGCGGAAAGCACGCCAACAAAGCAGGCGAGAGCGCAAGCAGATAATTATGCTAATTCGTACAAAAACAGAATAGACGGCGGATATAAGAGCAGCTACAGTGATACTTTGAATAGTCTTGCGGACAAGTATATGAACAATGAATTTAAATTTAATGCAAATGACAGTTCGGAATATCAGCAGTATAACGACAAATACAAGCGTGAGGGAAAAGTACAGCAGGAGAATGTGCAAGGGGCTTACTCTGCAAATACGGGCGGCTACACAAACTCATATGCTCAGGCGGCAGGACAGAAAGAATACAACAACTTTATGGACGAGCTGCAAAACAAAATACCAAGTCTTAAGAACAGTGCATATCAAAATTGGAGCAGTCAGCAGGAGGATACGCTTAATAAGATAAGTACATTGCAAGGCTTTGATAATGCACAGTATCAAAGATACAGGGATAAGGTGCAGGATGACTACGATTTTATGACCTATTACGAAAATAAGTACAGCACAAGCAAGGGCCTTGATATGAGTAACTTCCAAAATGAGCTTGCGAGGTGGCAGGCTCAGATGTCGGCAGCGGCAAGCAATTTGAGTAATATACGAAACCTTGCAGAGCAGCAGTATGAGCACAATAATGTTTCTGCTGATACGCAGGCGAGTATTGACAGTTCAAAAAGGCAGAATGACGCTTATTATAATTATTTGAACAGTAAATTGCAGAATGATTGGGAGAATAACATATGGGAAAAGATATGAAGTATTTGGATGTGGCTGAGGACAATGCAGCAAAGGCGGCGACGGAAAGCGGAACATACAGTGGTTCTTACGGTGATAAGATTGATACAGCTATTAACAGCTGGCTTAGCAACAGAGGATTTGACTATAATACGAGCAATGACAAGGACTACCAAAAATATGTTGAACAGTACAAAGACAACACGCAGACGGGCGCACAGTTAAGCAGACAAACAGCTGCACAGCTTGCGAACGGGTATGAACCGAGCTATGCGGATATAGTGGCGGGTGAGGTTGCCAATAAGCAGATGGACAATGTGAGCGACGCAGTGCCGACTTACAAGCAGATGGCGCAGCTTGACTACAACGCTGAACAGAACAGGCTTGCTAATGCAGGCAATATATATTCTCAGCTTGACAGTACCGAATACAGTAGAAACAGAGATTTGACACAAGACTACAAAAATCAGCTTAATACTTTATATAACAGATATGTTGCAGACAGACAGAGCGACTTACAGCTTAACGAGCTTAACAATAGCATTTACGGTACTAAACTTTCAGCTGAACAGAATAGGTTAGAAGACGAAAGAAACAGCGAGAATAACAGATATTTATATAATACACAAAGTGCTGACAGCAAAGCCCAGATAGCACAGGCGGAAGCTGAAAATAACAGGAAAATAGAATATGCAAAATCCGAGGACGCATACAACAACTGGGTTGAAATGGTAAAAGACATGCAGGAGGAAAGCAAAGATAAAGGAAAAACAAGAAATGCGGAGGCTGTATTTGCAGCTATGGGTGTTACGAAGAATGACTTTAAGGAAGACGGGGACAAATATGATGAGAAAGGCATTAACAACTATGTGACATACTCAAAGGCGTATATTGACGGAGCACTTGAGGCAGGAAGAATTAACAGCGACGAAAGAGATTATTTGTACAATAAAATCGGTGTTACATCAGATGATGAAAAGTACAATAACGGTATTGCAGAAAGTTTTATTAATGCTTATTTGAAGAAAGAAGATAAAAACGGAAATGTATCGTATGCAAATGAGGCATTTACAAAGAAACAGCTTGAGATTGGTTTTGATAAGGGCTATATATCTAAAGATGATGTAGCGTATATTGCTGCCAAATTGGGAATTAACATATAGGAGGAAAAAATGATTAGTAATATTGATAAGACAGAGAGTGAAAGACTTAATCAAAAGCTTAGAGATATAGTGACAGGTAAATATCAAAGTCCTGCGAAGCAGAGAAATAATTTTTTCAGTACAAATCTTAATCATGTACAGAACGAAGACAGTAATTTAAGTATTGTGCCAAATGGAACGAAAGATTCCAACGGAGTAAAACATTACACTCTTGAAAAGAATGCACCTGCATATTTACCCGGTGCAGAGAAACTGTTTACTGTTCGTAACAATATTGTTGAAAATCAAATTAAAAGCATAAATAAGCAGTCGGAACGAAACGAATATTATACACAGAAGTATAAGGATACTCCAAAAACTTATGAGGGGTACATGAATCATGCTGCATATGTAAGTGATGATGAAAAGCGTTGGCTTGAAGAACAAGCTGCACAGTATGCGACAGTTGATGACTTAAAGAAGAAATACAATGAGAATAATGCCGAAATGGTATATTTGTCAAAGGCTCAAGACAATTTACTTAACAAAATGAAAGAAGTTGATGAGGGCGGAATTGAGTATGGAAAATATGCCAATAAGTATGGAAAATTGCAGATACAGCGAGATGAAATTGCTTTAGAACAGAAAACTTTGCCATATAAAATTAGCAAACAGGCGAGAATTACAGCAATAAACGAAAGAAATAAGTATTATTCTGAAAAGTATAAGGATACTCCCAAGACATACGAGGGGTATATGAAGCACGCCCCTTATGTAAGCAAGGATGAAAGGGAATGGCTCGAAAAGCAAGCCGAACAGTATGCAACAGCTGAGGACTACAAAAAAGAGGCTGATAAAGCCTCTGCTGATTATAATTATTTAAATTCTATTAAGGCTGATGTGCAAGGAAACGGCGGTGTGGCAAGCAACAAACTTGAAGATTTAATAAGTGAATCTAACACAAATTACGATAAGTACAAAAGCAGTGCGAGAAAAAAGGAATACGAAGAAAAAACAAAAGATATTATTGAGGGTGACGCAAGGGTAAGGAGTATTGTACAGCAGTATTATGCTTATCAGAAAAATTCTGAACAGAGAAAGTCTGATAATGATGAGGCTGTGAGAATTGATTTAAAAAGCGGAAATAAATACACTCCTGAGCAGGAACAAAGAATTGTTGAGAACTTTAACAATCTTGCAAACGAGGGATATGATCCGAAAGAATTATACACTTATTATGACAGAGCTATGCAGGAGCAGGCATCTATTGAAAACTTGCAGAAAATTCAACAGGACGCAATGAACAATCCTGTAGGTGTGAGTGCGTGGAGTGTACTTGATAATGCCGTTGGCTCTGTAGGTGACGCTTTTAAGTATATTGGTGCGGGTATTGCGGAAGGTGTTACAGGAGAGTATCAATGGATTAATACATATGATACCGCAGCGGCAAGGGTTAATACTGTAAGAAGCACGGTATCTGACAAAATAGGTGCGGATATCGGGAATGAAACTGCCGGCAAGGTAGCGTCATTTTTATATCAAACAGGTATGAGCCTTGCTGATTTTGCGGCAACCTTACCGCTCAATCTTGTACCCGGTGTCGGTACAGGTCTGCAAATGGTTTTGCTTTCGACAGAGGCAGGAACAGCAGCGGCAAAAGACGCATATGAAAATACAGGTAAAGCCTCTAATGCACTTATGACCGGTGTTGCGGCAGGTATTGCAGAAGCATTTTTCGAAAAATTCAGTATTGAAAATTTAAAAGCATTTGAAGCGGTAAGTCCCGACAGCTTGAAAAGTGTTTTAAAAAATGCAGGAAAGCAGATGTTTACGGAAGCAAGCGAGGAGGGATTAACCACTATTGCCAATACTATGACAGACTGTATTATTAACGGTAATATGTCATCTATAGCACTTGAATACCAGGGGTACATTGATGAGGGTTACACAAAAGAGGAAGCAACAGCAAAATGCGCAGAGAATTTTGGAAAACAGGTGTTACTTGATGCAGCAGGCGGTGCTGTAAGCGGCGGTGTACTCGGCGGTACGGTAAGCGGCATTAGTTATGCCAAAGGCAAAATAAACACCAATATTGATATGAAAAAGAGTGCGGAAGAGATTGGCAAAGAGGTTATGTCAGATGAGAACTTTGACATTAATCTGCTTTTAGAACAAGCAAAAAACAGCGGTAGTGAAAAGGCTGTCAGTATTGCAAAATCAATTGAAAAGAAGATGAGCAAAAATGAGAATTACAAGGTTGACAGTGTAGATGTGGGAAACCTTGTTAAGCTGCTCGAAACGGAGAACATCAGCGGTGTAGTCAGCGAGAATACAGACGAAAACAAAGGGGAGAATACCGGTACAGAGGAAAAAGCAGCGGCTAATACCGAGAGCAACGAAACTATAAGCAAAGAAAAAATTGAAGAACATAGCAAGTACAAATTCGGAAGTAACCATAAAAACGGCTTGAACGCTACTGACAGAAAAGGAAACAGGGTAGTAATAGTAGGTGTGGAAAGCAGTTCAAGAGCTTATGGTGAAGCAGATAATAAGGTGAGAGTGATTGCAAGTGACGGCAGGGTATATAACACCGACAGCCTTACATTTAACTTGCCTGAATATAATATTCTTATGAATGCAGCAAAGAATTTTGACACGAACGGAGCAGGCACGCTTGTGCAGGAATATGGCGATTATGTTAATTTTAAAGGCAAAGAAAGCAATATTAATAATTATATAGATACATTTACACAATTATACGAAGCGGGAAAAATGGGAGCCCGTTATAACAGAGTAGCCGCAATGAAATATTACGGGAAATATATTGACGCAATCGGTCCGCAGAGAGCAATGCTTGCGGTTGAGGCGGGCAATAAAGATTCTGATTTATTCTTCAACAATGAAGAAAAACTTGCGAGAATAGACAGAAGTTCAAATGTAAAGGCTAATGTGTATGTTGAGAAGAGTGCCGAGGAAACGGTAAACCTTAATGAGGGTACAAGACTTGCACTTGAAAAATTAAGTGAAATGACAGGCAAGGAGATTATACTCACTGCCGATATGGACGAAAACGGAAGAATTGATTTTAGAAACGGTAAAATATACATAAGAGCAAGCCTTGACGGCAATTATATTTTACCTGTTGCAATGCACGAAAGCAT
>ERZ809114.457-NODE-457-length-25920-cov-5.422424_pt1 | contig 25920 bp, 19 predicted proteins | sample MGYA00520519_ERZ809114 | MGnify/ENA primary metagenome ERZ809114 (study PRJEB31570, sample SAMEA3212991) | Homo sapiens | biome: human-gut; feature: human gut; material: fecal | place: Sweden | collected 2011 ...
CAGGGCTCTTTCAAATCTGTTATATTTTTAATGAGGTATATACATACGAGCGCTGCTCCCTTACGACTGTCGGAGTTGTAACGGGCGCCACCACCAATATGTATTTATGAGCATTGTTTTCATTGTCTTTTTGTTTTAGCTGGGGGCAAATGTAAGCACTTTGTTTTAATTACCAAAGAATTTCTTGCTTTTTTTCTTTCAAAGAACATTTTTCTTATAAAGTTGTTCTATAAGAATATTTAGAACAACTATTATTCACAATAAAAAAGAAAGGATGAACTATGAAACGGAAACATTTAGTTGCCATTGGCGTATCGATTGCTATTCTCTTGTTACTTTATTGGCTGTTGGTGGCCGAAGATATGAACGCTTGGCTGACCGTTAATTGATTTTTCGTGACTTTCTTGTGGGGTTGTGCGGATAAAAATGTATCTTCGCAAAAAATCATAAGCTCATGAAAGGAATAAGTAACTCATTTTTGCGTACGATATGTGCGCTGGTAATCGGGCTGATATTGGTGATGTTTCCCAATGAGGCAGGTGATTACTTGGTTATAACCATTGGCGTTGTGTTTCTGATACCATCGCTCTTAAGTATTATCGGGTATTTTGCAATGACTGCGGAGGAAAGGCAGCGTCTTCCTATTGAAGGGATCGGCAGCCTGCTGTTTGGTCTGTGGCTGATTATTATGCCCGGTTTCTTTGCAGATTTGCTGACATTTGTATTAGGATTCATTCTTGTGTTGGGTGGTGTGCAGCAGATTGCATCGCTTTCCGCAGCCCGTCGCTGGATGCCGGTTCGTGTGGGGTTTTATATCATTCCGGTCCTTATTCTGATTGCAGGACTGATTGCGTTGTTCAATCCGACGGGAGTACGTTCCACGGCGTTTATCATTATTGGTATCACCAGCATAGTGTATGCAGTTTCCGAATTGATCAATTGGTTCACATTTACTCGCAAACGGCCGAAGGCACCGGGTACGCCGGGAGCTTCTTCGAAAGCTGTAGAGAATATTGAGGATGCGGAGATCCTGGAAGAGCAATGAGTGACAAGCTATAAGTTACAAGTGCTTTTCAGCGTGAGACTATAAATTGTACACCGAAAGGCACTTGTAGCTTGTAGCCTGTAGCTCGTCATTCTATTCCTTCAACCATCCGTTTATTAACTCCATAACTTTTGCCTTTTCGGTTTCGGGCAATGTATTGATACGTGCCAGATGGCTGCCATTCGGTTGGATAAATACATGAATATTCTTCTTGTTCTTCAGCCAGGTGACGCCTGCGGCTGTCCATGGGTCGTTCTGACCGTAAATGAAGATCATCTTCGGGTCCTGTTTCTTTAGAAACTTGGTTATTTTCTTACTTAAAGTTTTGTCGAAAGGCATATCTTTCAACTCTTCGGGAAGCATCAGACGGTGCAGATAGCCTTCACTGGACTGGATGGAGAGATATTGTTTGAACGGTTGGACGTCATAACCATAGTATCCCAATTCACGGGCAGCTTGTACGAAGAAAGAAGCATTGGGACTGTCGGCGGTGAAATATCCCGGTTCGCTGATGGCAAGCAGATGAGAGAAAATTTCATCATCAGAGGCTGTAGTAGCGGGTATGGAGCTGATAGGAGTACCCCACTGCCACAAAGCGAAAGAATATTCCAATACCGAGTAATCGTAAATTTCTTCAATCGGTGCACGGAATGAATAATTCTTTTCAGTACAATACTTTTCAAAACGGGGAAGTAAAGTTGCTTTCCGTTTCAATGCTTCCAATTGGAAATCTTCAATTATCTTGCGGTTTTCCGGTGTTGAAACTTTATACAGGAAAGGCTCATGGCGTCCATCTTCTACTCCATAACAAAGCGGAGCTACGTAAGGAACGGAAATATCTACATCATCCGGATAGAAAGTGCGGTAAAGAAGGGTAGTCTGTCCTCCTTTGCTGATGCCGGTGGCGATCCATTTGCCCGGATAGATGTTTTTGAATGCGGTGGTGATGGCATGTAAGTCGTCTGCAGAGTTCTCGGCTGTCAGATATTGCCAGTCTTTGGGTTCAGGGGTAGACTCAAGGAAGTATCGGTATTCCACGAATATCATGTTGGCATTGAGAAGTTTTGAAAGCTCTTCACGATATTGGGAACGGAGTGCGTAAGCGGCGCCATAGCCTTCGGTAACGATCACTGTGGGGCGATCGAAGCCGACATGAGAAACGATAACGCGTTGGCGAAAGCTGCCTTTCTCCGGATGGCGGTGATCCAGCGGCTGGGTAAAATAGGTTACGTATTTTTCTGAAAACTCAGAAGTTTCCAGTGGGCGGATTTCTTTAATGGCGGAAATCGCGCTGATTTTTTGCTCCAGAACGGTCTGTGCGAAAGAAGAGACTGATGCTGACAGCAAAGCAAACAGCAAGAGTGCTGCATAGCGAATGTGCATGTGCTTCATAATGAATTGTTTTTAATTTATCATCTGGTTTTGTAAATATTGACAAAGGTACGAAAAAGTGATATGCTGGAAAATAAATTACGATGATATTTTAGTTTTCAAAAAAAAGAGAGAGAACTACCTCCCGGCACCTCTCCCCCTGCAAACTTAAAACAACCAACAAAAGAAATAGAATGATTTTATTAGTTAATCACTTCTTCATTTATCTTATAAACAAGAGTTCCCTGTATTTTGGCAGCGTCCACATCTGGTTGTCGACAATCAGTTCCAGCTTGTCGATATGATAACGGATCTCCTCCATTGCCGGTACGATGGTGTCGTGGTAGGCAATGGCTTTCTCGCGTTCACTTTCGATCTTGTTGGCCACTTTGCGGGCTTCGATCATGGCATCTACATGCTCTTTGATGAAGGCGGTGCGGTCGGCAATCTCTTCGATGAGTTCCAGGTTCTTGGCAGACAGTTTTGCAGCTTTGTCGCCGGGGAACAAGTCCTTCATCTTGTAAACGTTATCAATGAGATCCGTTTGATACTGCGTGGCTACCGGGATGATATGGTTCATGGCCAAATCACCTAATACACGAGCTTCAATTTGGATTTTCTTAGTGTAAGTTTCCCATTTCACTTCGTTGCGGGCTTCCAGTTCTTTCTGAGTCAGTACACCGGTATTTTCGAACATGCGGATACTTTCTGGCTTCAGATAGCTGTCGAAGATGAGAGGCACACTGGTTTCGCAATCCAGACCGCGTTTCTGGGCCTCTTCTTTCCATTCATCGCTGTAGCCGTTGCCATCAAAATGGATGGGCTTACAAATCTTGATGTATTTGCGGATAACCTCAAGGATAGCCGAAATCTTCGGTTCACCCTTTTCGATGAGCTCGTCTACATCTTTTTTGAATTCTACTAGTTGCTCGGCTACGGCGGCGTTCAGGGCAATCATGGCGCAGGCACAGTTTGCTTCCGAACCTACGGCGCGGAACTCAAAACGGTTTCCGGTGAAGGCGAACGGACTGGTGCGGTTACGGTCGGTATTGTCAATCAACAATTCCGGAATCTGCGGAATATCCAGTTTCATGCCTTGCTTGCCGCTAAGGCTTACGAGATCATCCTTTGTACTCTCTTCAATGTGTTCCAATACCTGTGACAACTGTTTGCCCAGGAAGCTGGAAATGATTGCGGGAGGCGCTTCGTTGGCACCCAGACGGTGTGCGTTGGTGGCGCTGGAAATAGCGGCCTTCAACAATCCATTGTGCTTGTAGACTGCCATCAGGGTGTTTACTACGAAAGTGATGAAACGTAGGTTCTCTTCGGGTAGTTTACCCGGTCCCATCAGTCCGATGCCTGTATCCGTACCCAACGACCAGTTGTTGTGCTTACCACTACCGTTGACACCCTTGAAAGGCTTTTCGTGCAGCAGTACTCGGAAGCCGTGGTTACGGGCTACTTTACGCATCAGTGCCATGATGAGCATGTTATGGTCTACAGCCAGGTTACATTCTTCGAAGATGGGGGCCAGCTCGAACTGGTTGGGGGCTACTTCATTGTGACGGGTTTTGACGGGGATACCGAGCTTCAATGCTTCAATTTCCAATTCCTTCATGAAAGCTGCCACGCGGGTAGGGATGGCACCGAAATAATGGTCTTCCAACTGTTGATTCTTGGCACTGTCGTGTCCCATCAGCGTGCGGCCTGTCATCAGCAGGTCAGGACGGGCGGCATACAGACCTTCGTCGATCAGGAAATATTCCTGTTCCCAACCCAGGTAGGCAACTACCTTCTTCACTTCCGGATTGAAGTAACGGCATACGTCTACGGCAGCTTTGTCTACGGCACGCAGGGCTTTCAGCAACGGAGCTTTGTAGTCCAGTGACTCACCGGTGTATGCAATGAAAATGGTCGGGATGCAGAGCGTATCATCGACGATGAAAGCCGGGGAAGAGGGATCCCATGCACTGTAACCGCGTGCCTCGAACGTATTGCGGATGCCACCGTTAGGGAAGCTGGATGCATCCGGTTCCTGCTGAACGAGCAGTTTGCCTGTGAATTCTTCCATTACACCGCCTTTGCCGTCATGCTCGATGAAAGCGTCATGCTTCTCGGCTGTACCTTCAGTCAACGGGTGGAACCAGTGGGTATAGTGGGTAACACCCATTTCGAGTGCCCATTTCTTCATACCGGCTGCCACTTCATCAGCAATGCTGCGATCCAGCGGAGCACCATTGTCGATCACGTCAATCAGTTTGGCATATACCTTACTCGGCAGATACCTGAACATCTTTTCCTTGTTGAACACATACTTGGCATAATATTCCGACGGACGTTCCGCAGGGGCTGCCACTGCAACGGGTTTCTTTTTAAACGCCGTTTCTACTACTCTGAATCTCAATTTAGACATACCTTGTAATTGTTGGTTTATAAAAACTATTTGTTAGAGTAAAAAAACTTTTTTCTTATCCGTTATAAGCTGATTCACCATGCTCGTAGATGTCGAGCCCTTCTTCTTCAACACGTTTGGAAACGCGGAGACCGTGTATCTTATCAAGTCCTTTGAAGATGAGGAATCCCATGCCGGCTGCCCATGCACCTACTACGAGGGCGCCGAATACTTGTGCTCCGAGGAATCCCCAGCCTGCACCGTAAAAGAGTCCTTCGCTGGTAGACAAGAAACCAGTGAGAATGGTACCTGTGAAACCGCAGACCCCGTGTACGGAACTTGCGCCAACGGGATCGTCAATCTTCAGCACTTTATCGATGAACTCTACCGAGAATATCATCAGGATACCACAGATTGTACCGATGATGACAGCACCCAGCGGAGAAACCACATCACAGCCCGCCGTGATACCTACCAAACCTGCCAGGATACCATTCAGAGTCAGGGATAAAGATGGTTTGCTGAATTTTAACCAACTGACTACCAGTGCGAAGAAGCCTCCGGCACAAGCTGCAAGATTCGTGGTGAGGAAGACGTGTGAGATAGCCATTGCATCGTCCGTAGAGGCTGCTGCCAACTGTGAACCGGGGTTAAATCCGAACCAGCCGAACCATAAAATGAATACACCCAGCGCCGCTATGGTGAGGTTGTGTCCCGGAATAGCTCTGGATTTACCATCTTTACCGTATTTACCGATACGTGGGCCGAGGATGGCTGCGCCTACCAGCGCAATCCAGCCACCGACGGAGTGGACAATGGTGGAACCTGCGAAGTCGTGGAACGTGGTTCCGAACAGATTCATCATGAACGAATCTTCTTCGCCGTTCATCAACCAGCCGCCGCCCCAGGTCCAGTGACCGGAAATCGGATAGATCAGTACGCTGATGAAGATGGTGTAAATCAAATACATGGAGAATTTGGTACGTTCGGCCATGGCTCCTGATACGATGGTGGCTGCTGTGGCACAGAATACAGTCTGGAATACCAGGAAACCTTCTGTTGGCAATCCTCCTCCATCATAGAACGAGAGATCGAAGAAGTGAGGCATTCCTACGAAACCACCTACACCGAACATCAGTCCGAAACCGATGAACCAATAGAGCAGGCTGCCGAACATGAAATCCACGAAGTTCTTCATCAGGATGTTGGCAGTGTTCTTGACTCGGGTGAAACCGGCTTCTACCAGCGCAAAGCCCGGTTGCATGAAAAATACCAGCATAGCGGCGAGTAACATCCATACAGTGTTGAGTCCGTTTACTAATTCTCCTACGGTGTCAGGGGCTGATGATTCTACAGTAGTATCTTCTAATGTAGCTATAACAGCGGTCGTTGTAGCCGATATACTATCCGTTGCTACGGAAGTTTGTGCAAAAGTTTCTGTTGTTGTGCAGAGTGCCATAAGGACAGCAGTAGCTATCCACAGCCTGGCAATGCTGCGTTTACTATATTTATCCATAAAATCTTTTTGCTTTTAGTTGTACTTGTATTCTTTGTTTTGTTAAGTAGCTCTTACAGCTCTCTGGAGGGTGCTCTTAACTGTTGCGGTTTGATGCTGCCTGGACTATCTTTCCTGTTCGGCATTGTAGAGGGCGATGTCGCCACGTTCGGCGGTGCGGATGCGGATAGCGTCTTCTATGGGGATAACGAAGATACGTCCGTCACCGATTTCTCCGGTTTGTGCAGACCTGATGATGGCCTGCACGGTCTTTTCGGCATTCTTGTCGCGTACCACGATAGAAATCAGGATACGCTCAATGGAACTGGTGTCGTACATTACACCGCGGTAGATGCGTGCCTGACGGGATTTTCCTATCCCCCGGACGTCGTAGTAGGAGAACCATTCGATGTCCGCTTCGAGCAATGCGTCCTTTACATCCTCGAATTTTGTCTTGCGGATAATTGCTTCAATCTTTTTCATACCTTAATTAATTTACGATTTAACTTTTTCAGTTTACGAGTTGACAAGTGTCTTTCGGTGTGCCCGTTTTTTATCCTTGTCTCCTCGTTCCCTATTCTTAATCCTCTCTCAAAAACTGACTCCGAATACGAAGTATGCACCCTGCGTGTGTGGATTGAACGTCACTTGTGCAAAGGTGGGCAGCGAAAAAGAATTTGTGAATTTGATTTCTTTTTCTGCTTTCAGTGTGAGGTTGGTTACGTTAAACTTGTTGGCATACGCACCTTCCCATGGGGTAAGACCGACTTCTGCCGACCAGTCCAGGCCACCGAGTTTAAAAGGTGCGCTGATGCCTACATACGTGGAATAAGCTCTGTCACCGTTCTCCTTCGTATAATCATCTCCGGCAAAGTAAGTGTTCCAACTCAGTGCCAGCGGACCAAAATCATATCCCAGAGTGGCTTCGAAGATGTGTATCGTGCTATGTGCGCCATACTTGAAGTAATCTCCCGTATATCCGCCATCCTCTTTGTGATAGGAGAACCAGTAATCTGTAACGGATACGTTGAAACCGCCTGTATTGTAACCCAGTGTGAGGTCAATTTCCCTAGCATCTTCCTTGTCGATGCCTACCGAACCCCAGGCAGCCAGTGATAAACCTTTGTAGCTGACTCCCATGCTGGGTTGGATACTTACACCACCGCAGTCTGTTCCACGCCAGATGTAGTTGCTTACAAAATCTGCACTGACTGAGGCTTCCACTTTATCCTGTGCCTTTGCCGTGAAAGGCATTGTTGCTGATAATAGCGCGATGGCTATCATTCGGAATTTTACGCTTTTCATTTTCATACCTATTTTACCTTTTAAGTTTAGACAAATTGCGGATGATCAGTCCGGTGAAACTATAGTTTTATTTTAGTTGTTATCTTTTTCATTTTCATGCCAGCCATTTTCTGATTCGCCTCATGGCTTCCACACAATCCTCGTGATTCCCGAAAGCGGTCAGGCGGATGTAGCCTTCTCCGCTGGGGCCGAAACCTACACCGGGTGTTCCTACTACATTGGCTTCGTATAACATCTGTTCGAAGAAACGCCAGGAACCGATGCCATTCGGTGCTTTCAGCCAGATGTAAGGGGCATTCACGCCACCATACACTTTCAGTCCGGCTGCTTCCAGACCCTCTTTCATGGTTCGTGCGTTGTTCATATAGTAGTCGATGTTTTCCTTTATCTGCTGCTTGCCTGCCGGGGTGTAGATGGCTTCGGCAGCCCGTTGGGTGATGTAACTGGTACCGTTGAATTTGGTACATTGACGGCGGTTCCAGAGACGGTTCAGTGGGACGCGTTCACCGGTCAGGGTGGCGGCTGTCAGCTCTTTCGGAACTACGGTGTATCCGCAACGGACTCCGGTGAATCCGGCTGTCTTCGAGAAGCTGCGGAACTCTATGGCACATTTCTTGGCACCTTTTATTTCGTAAATGGAGTGGGGAACGTCTTCTTCCTGTATAAATGCCTCATAAGCGGCATCGAACAGAATCAGAGTGTCGTTGGCGAGTGCGTAGTCCACCCATTTTTTCAGTTGCGACTTGGTCAGCGTTGTTCCCGTCGGATTGTTCGGGTAGCAGAGGTAGACGATGTCAATCCGCTTGTCCGGTATCTCGGGAACAAAGTTGTTTTCGGCGGTACAGGGCATGTAGGTCACGTTGCTCCATTTGCCGTCTTCTTCCAATACTCCGGCACGGCCACACATTACGTTGCTGTCTATATATACCGGGTAGATGGGGTCTGTCACTCCCACGCTGTTGTCGTGGCGGAGGATATCGCCTATGTTGCCCGTGTCGCTTTTGGCTCCATCGTTTACGAATACTTCCGTAGGGCTAAAATGAATGCCTCTCGGAGCATAATCATGTTTGATGATCGCTTCAATCAAAAAGTCATATCCCTGCTCGGGACCGTATCCGTGGAAGGTACTGGCATTTGTCATCTCATCCACTGCCCTGTGCATCGCCTCGATGCAAGCCGGTGGCAGTGGCCGGGTAACGTCTCCGATACCCAGGCGGATGACCTCTTGTTTAGGGTGCGTTATCCTGAAAGTATTCACCTTTTTAGCTATGTCTGAAAATAAGTAACTTCCCGGTAGTTTCAAAAAATGTTCGTTTACTAATGCCATACTTTCTTGTTGTTTTAAGTGCGTTATTTAATTATGAATTATAAATTATGAGTTATGAATGGGCTGCGCTGTTGGGGGGCTATTCATAATTCATCATTTATAATTACTTCCCCGTCGAATATCCGGACTGCTCCTCCCGTCATCCATACATGATCCGTTTTTTCGTCCCATTCGATGGTAAGTGAGCCTCCATCCATGATGATGTCTGTTTTTCTTCCGGATTTTCCGGTCAGTGCGGCAGCTACTGCGGTAGCACAGGCTCCGGTTCCGCAAGCTTGGGTGATGCCCGAACCTCTTTCCCAAACTCTCATCCTGATTTTCCCATGCTCCAGCACCTGGGCAAACTCTACATTGATGCGGTCGGGAAACAACGGATGATTTTCCAGTTTCGGACCGATGCTTTCGAGGTTGATATCTTTAATATCTTCTACAAAGATTACCAGGTGAGGATTTCCCATTGATACGGTGGTTCCGGTGAATTTCTGTCCGTTGGCTTCAATGGGTTGTTCTTTCATATCGGCTGGACGTCCCATATCTACGGTTACGGTGTTCACTTTTCCGTCTTCTACATGGAGCTTCAGTATTTTGATGCCCGACAGGGTGTCGAGAGTAACGGCTGTTTGGGAAGTCAGGCCGTATTCATATAAGTATTTGCCGATGCAACGACTGGCGTTGCCGCACATTTTGGCTTCGGAACCATCCGCATTGAAGATGCGCATACTGAAATCTGCCTTGTTCGAACTGCCGATGAGTACCAGGCCGTCGCTTCCAATTCCTGTATGCGGGGCGCTCCATTCAACCGAAAGTTTTTCAGGGCTTTCGATGGGATATTTCAGGGTGTTTACATAAATGTAATCGTTGCCTGCTCCGTGCATCTTAGTGAATTTTATAACTCTTGTCATTTTGCACTCTGTTGGTGGATTAATCTTTCTTTTTGTTTTATCACGATGCAAAGGTACGACGTTTTGCTAAATTATTTGCAGAATACATATCTTATTTCTATTATATTTATTCATTCTTTTAATCGCTGCAAATATACGGTATTCAAGTTTCAAATTAAAAGTTTGAGGGGGCATATTTGTATAAATTGTTATTTATGGAATTATTTCCGCATATTCATTCTATGTAGGTAGTGGCGTAAATACGTGTTTTAAGTGGAAAAATGGAGTTTATGGGGTGAAAATAAAGATTTGTATATGACAGAATGAAATTGTTTTCTTCTTTTTGCTGACTAAATGATCTTTTGTATAATGCCACACTATAACAAATCAAATGCCACACTTTAGCTTCCGTAATGCCATTCATTTGAGCCATCGAAGTGTGGCGTTTGAATTGTTGAGGTGTGGCATTGGGGGAGTTAAAGTGTGGCATTGATACAGATTGTAGCATGTAGCTCGTAGCTATTCCAATATTTCCTGCAATAATACTGGTTCATTGGTGGTGATGAAATCCACCCCCTGGCTGATGAGCCATTCCATATCTTTGGCATCATTTACTGTCCAGGCGTTAACCTTCATGCCAAGGTCGTGACATTCTTTGATCCATTCGGGATGTTTTTTGAAGACAGAGAAATGATAATCAGGACCGGCACAACCCATGTCTTTCAGTTCCTGCGGATTGAGGTCGCCTTCCAGATAATATACGGGAGTACCTTTAGGAGCCAGGCGAATGAATTCTTTGGTCGCATGGCGTGAGAAAGTGATGTATTCGGTACGCTCTTCCAGTCCCATCTCCTTAATCATTTTCACAATTTGCTCTACGGCAAGCGTTTCACGTTCGGGAGTCTTGTGTGCTTTGAGTTCCAGGATAAGGCGGGTTTTCAACCCTTTGGCTTTATCGAGATATTGCTGAAGGGTAGGGAGGTTCTCACCGTTGTCGAGGGTGATAGAGGTACATTCTTTCTCGGTGGATGTTTCCATGCGGACACCTTTGAATACACCATCGTGGTCTACGATAAGCTTGTTGTCGGCAGTGAGCCAGACATCGAACTCGGAGCCGTAGCAATGAATGGAGTCAGCTTTCACCAGGGCGGCAATACTATTCTGGGCAGAACCGTCGGTCTTCCAGAAACCACGGTGGGCAATGACTTGGGTGTTTTGGGCTTGCAGGATGCCGCATACGGCAAGAGACATAGCGGAGGCAAATAAAAGTTTTTTCAGTTTCATAGTTTCTTATTTATAATTCTGCCGCAAGGTACAAAATATGTCTGAAAAGTGATGTTTCATTTATGTTATTAATGCGAATCAGGAGATAAAGGTGTTATTTCCTTTACCTCCTATTACCTGCGTATACGGCGTCTGCGCCTGTGGTGACGTTTCTTCTGCTTATAAATGCTGATCCGTTTCCAGACAATCCACACAAACAGTATTCCGAAGACTGCAAAGATGAGAAGCACGATACCCGTATTCAGATTATCGCCTTTGACGCGGCTCCACATTTCGAGAACAAGCTCTGTGCGGTCACCGAAATCACGGATCATGGCGCAACGTTCTACGACTTTACGGTCGGGGTATTGTATCGGGTTGATCTGAATGCTGTCCGCACCGGGACCGAAGAAATAACTGAGGTCGGAGAACTGTTCAAGAGTAGTGTCGATCTTTGCCTCCATAATCTCGGGCGTTGCTACGGCACTGACGTAGCCGATAGCATCCATATTGCGCAGAGCAATATCCGGTTGGCAAAGATAATTGATGAAGTAGCTGGCGGCTTTTACGTTACGGGCATACTTGGGGATAGCCCAGCCATCGTACCAGATGTTGCTGCCTTCGCGGGGAACTACATAGTCCAGGTCTACGCCTACAGCTTCCGCTTCTTCAATGGCCCAGACGGCGTCGCCACTCCAGGTAAGGTTGAGCCATGCTTTGTTTTTGGTCATCATTTCTTTGCCGAAGTCGGCTTCCCACCCGGCAATGTTGGGTTTCATATCTTTCAGGTATTGCTCTGCAAGGGCAATGGCTTCAGGGGAATTGTCGTTCATCAGTTGTTCCACGGTGATGGTGCTGTCGGCAAGTTGCCGGGCATGGGCATAAATGATGGCAGTGCCGTAGGCATCGCGGTAACTGTCTTTCATCAGAATCTTACCACGGTTGACGGCATCCCAAAGGCATCCCCAAGAGCTGACTTCTTCAAGGGTCTTGAACTTCTTGTTATAGAGTATTCCGGCGGTACCCCACATGTAGGGAACGACGTAATCATTGGTGTGGCGACCGGGCTGGCTGATCTTCTCCAACTCTTTCTGAATATACGGGGAGATGTTGGGGATATAGTCCGGAGTCTTCCCAAAATTGCGGTTGATAGGGAGGAGGAGATCTTTCTTCAACATTCGTTCGATGATGTATTCCGATGGGCATACAAGGTCGAAATCTTCCTGTCCGCGCTCAATTTTAGTGAGCATGATTTCGTTGATATCGAATACTTGGTAAATAATACGAATGTCTTCGCCTGTCTGCTCTTTGTACCAGGCAGGGAATTCGGTGAGGACTTCTTCGTCAATGTAATCTGCCCAGTTGTAGACTTTCAGTACACGGCTGCGCTTCTCACCGGAGTTGCTACAAGAGGCGAGGAGAAGGATGCAGAGGAAGAGGGATATGTATTTCTTCATTGTTGATGGAGTTTATTTGTGATAAAGTGATAGGGTGATAATGTGATAAAGTGATAGGGTGATAAAGTGCGCTATATAACGGAGTGACATCCCACTATCACTTTATCACTCTACCACCTTACCACACTATATGTTATTCTTTCTTAGAATGTTCCGCTCTCTTGTTAATAACAATCAGCAATACTAACACCGTTACAAAAATGATTGTTGACAGTGGGCGCAGTTCAGGAGTCAATCCACCCTTACGTGCGTCCGCATAGATGTATGTCGACAACGTTTCCAATCCTTCATTTCCGATAGTGAAGATCGTTACTGCGAAATCATCAATGGAAAGCGTGAAAGCAAGGATGAAACCGCTGATCATTCCCGGCAGAATTTCCGGGAAGATGACTTTGCGAAGCGCCTGGAAAGGGGTAGCTCCGAGGTCGAGGGCTGCTTCGTATACATTCTGATTCATTTTCTTCAGGCGGGGCATCACGCTAAGCACCACATAAGGGGTACAAAAAGTGATGTGTGCCAATACCACCGTAGTAAATCCCTGCGAAATGCCAAAGCTGACAAACAGCAGGAACAGGGATACACCCGTAATGATATCCGCATTCATCATCGGAATAGCATTGGTGAAATTCATCACCTGACGTGCCCGGGAGCGCAAGTTAAAGATGCCGATAGCTGCCAGGCTTCCCAGCAGAGTGGATGCTGTGGCGGCAATCGTAGCAATCGCGAATGTGTTCCAGATGGCATTCATCAGCGAGTGGTGCATGCCGCCTGTAAATAGTGAACTGTATAACTTGGTAGAGAATCCTGTCCAGTTACCCAGTACCTTGGCCTCAGTGAAAGAGAAGATCATAATGATCAGGATGGGCGAATAGAGCAGGGCAAGCAGAAACCAAAGATAGCCTTTCGCCAGAATACGTGTCATCATATCACACCTCCGCTTTCATTTTGTGCACTGTCGTCCTCGTTGGTAAAGAGGGCGGTGACGCCAATCAGCAACAGCATGATGAGCGACAAGGCAGCGCCATAGTTCCACATTCCGTTATATATATTTTCTTGTACGGTAGTACCGAACAGTTTGATGTTGTTCATTGTCAGCAACTCGGCAATGGCAAAGGTGGAAACCGTGGGCATGAAAACCATCACCACACCGCTCATGATGCCGGGCATCGAAAGGGGGAGGATCACTTTACCGAATACCTGTACAGGCGTAGCTCCCAGGTCTTGGGCTGCTTCTATCAGACTGCCATCCATCTTCTGCAACGTATTGTAGATAGGGTATATCATGAACGGCAGGAAGTTGTAGACCATACCGAATACCAAAGCTCCTTCGCCCAGCGGCAGGTTGAGGAAATCAAACAATGCCACCGTGGCAAGTGTACGTATCAGGATGTTCACCCACATAGGCAGGATGAACAGTACAACCATGGTCTGGGAAGTGTTGAAGCGCTTCTGACTGAGAATATAAGCAGCCGGATAACCGAGCAGGAGGCATACCAGAGTCGTGATGACAGCTATTCCGATAGAGTAGACGAATGTGTTGATAGATTCGGGATGCATCATGAATTTGCGGAAGTTGGCAAACGTAAATGCGCCTTCAGCATCGGTGAAGGCATAAACCACAATGAGCAACAGAGGCATCACAACGAAGATGATGAGAAACAATGCGTAGGGAACTGTCCAGTTCCGGCGACGCATGAAGAAACGGGATATATTACTGAGCACTTCCTTTCTTATTAGCAGATTCGACAATAGGGATAGAACCGGTGGTCTGTGCCGGCGCAACAATTCGTATATTTTCGGGTGCGATGGTGATGCCGACACGGTCACCGTCGTCCCAGACGTCAGTAGTGTCTACAAAGATATCCTCGTCCCAATCGGTAAACACGGTGAGATGGTAATGGTTTCCTTTATAAAGGATGAATTTCACTTCGCCCGTCAGATGGCCGTCTTCTTCGTTATCTTCGAGGATGACGTTCCGGAAATCTATTTCTACGAGGACGGAGCTGCCCGGTTCGATGTCCTGCACTTCGGCACACTCAAAGGTGTAACCGAGGAATTCGACATGTGTGGCGTCTATGAGCTTGCCTTCGAAAGTGTTGCAGGTGCGTTCTTTTTTCATTACGTGAATGTCGAAAGGTTTCACGAGCAGACCGACTTCCCGTCCGGCTTCGAAACTGTGATAGTCCTGCACCATGAATTCGTAGCCCTCGTTAGTCTGTACCATCATTTCGTAATGCACGCCTTTGAAGATGCAGGAGGTGACAGTACCCATCAGTTGGGCAGCGGCAGAAGGCTCGAATATATAGATGTCTTCGGGGCGGATGACTACGTCGACGGGAGTATTTTCGCCAAAGCCCTTGTCGACACATTCAAATTCGTGTCCGGCAAAGGATACGGCTTTGTCCTGAAGCATGAGCCCGTTCAGGATGTTACTTTCTCCGATGAAATCGGCAACGAAAGAGTTGATGGGTTCGTTGTAGATGTCTGTTGGCGTACCTATCTGCTGGATACGGCCTTCGCTCATCACGACGATGGTGTCGCTCAGAGTAAGGGCTTCTTCCTGGTCGTGGGTAACGTAGACGAAGGTGATTCCAAGTTTCTGGTGCATCTCTTTCAACTCCATTTGCATATCTTTACGCATTTTGAGGTCGAGAGCGGCAAGGGGCTCGTCCAGTAACAACACTTCGGGTTCGTTGACGATGGCACGGGCGATGGCAACACGTTGTTGCTGTCCGCCGGATAGCGAATCAACGTCACGGTCTTCGTAGTCCGTCATACCTACCATGCGGAGGGCTTGTTTCACTTTCTTGCCAATGGTGGCTTCGGGCATCTTTTTGAGTTTCAGTCCGAAAGCGATGTTGTTGTACACGTTGAGGTGGGGGAAAAGAGCATACTTCTGAAAGACGGTATTCACCGGACGTTGGTGTGGCGGTGTTTGCGTGATGTCTTTTCCGGCGATGGTGATGATACCTTCCGAGGCGGTCTGGAAACCGGCTATCAGGCGCAACAAAGTAGTCTTGCCGCAGCCAGAAGGACCCAATATCGTTACAAATTCGCCCTTACGGACAGAGAGGTTTACATCATTCAGTACGGCTTTGTCTCCGAAATATTTCGATACGTGCTCTACGCCGATGATGCAGTCAGACTTTTGCATAAGCGTTATTAAGTGTTTAACCTAAAACTAATAGAACGAATTCTGCCTTTCTAAAAAAGCAGGGACAAAGGTAGGGAATAAATTGGGAAAATGAAAGTTCTACATTCGATTTGCATTATCTTTGCCTCAAAAGCGAAGATAAGCGCATCTCGGCATAAAAAATGAATGAGTTCATTTTATTCTGCTCTCGGTTTGCATTATCTTTGTAGCATTAATGAATATTATATAGTAGAAGGAGGCAAGGACATGGGTAACAGAATATATCCCATCGGGATACAGAACTTCGAGAAGATTCGTAAAGAAGGATATGTATATGTGGATAAAACCGCATTGATGTATAAGTTAGTGAAGAGTGGGAGTTACTATTTCCTTTCCCGCCCCCGTCGTTTCGGGAAGAGTTTGCTGATTTCCACGCTCGAAGCCTATTTTGAAGCGAAACGGGACTTATTTGAAGGCTTGGCGGTGGACGCTTTGGAAAAAGACTGGGTGAAGCGTCCTGTGTTGCATCTGGACTTGAATATCGGGAAATATGATACGCCGGATAGTCTGGACAAGATACTGAATGAAACTCTTGACTACTGGGAGTCACTTTACGGAACGCGTTCTGCCGAAACGACCCTTGCCTTGCGCTTTGCAGGAGTTGTGGGACGGGCCTATGAGCAAAGTGGTGAGCGTGTAGCCATTCTCATCGACGAATATGACAAACCCTTGCTCCAAGCTATCGGCAACGAGGAACTGCAACGCGAATTCTGCAACACTCTGAAACCTTTCTATGGCGTATTGAAAACCATGGACGGTTGCATCAAGTTTGCCCTGCTGACGGGAGTGACCAAGTTCGGCAAAGTAAGTGTGTTCAGTGACCTGAACAATCTGAATGACATCTCCATGGACGAGCCGTTCATTTCCATCTGTGGAATCACCGAAAAGGAGATACATCTTAATTTTGAAGAAGACCTGCACGAATTGGCAGCCGCGCAGAAAATGACGTATCAGGAAGTATGCAATGAACTGAAGGCCTGCTATGACGGTTATCACTTTACAGAAAACACGGACGGCATCTACAATCCTTTCAGTTTGCTGAATACATTCTTTAAGATGAAATTCGGTAACTATTGGTTTGAGACCGGAACGCCCACTTACCTTGTGGAATTGTTGAAACGCAATCATTACAATTTGGAGCGCATGGCACATGAAGAAACGGATGCTGATGTGCTGAACTGTATTTATGGCGACAACGAACCCATACCAGTTATTTTCCAAAGCGGTTATCTCACGATAAAGGGGTATGACAAACGTTTCGGGCTTTACCGTCTTGGTTTCCCAAACCGGGAAGTAGAAGAGGGCTTTATCAGATTTCTGATGCCGTTTTATACCCGTTTTAACCAGTTAGAAGCACCGTTTGAGATACAAAAATTTGTCCGTGAGATAGAGATGGGCCAACCTAACGCTTTCTTTAAGAGGCTGCAAAGCTTCTTTGCCGACACACCTTATGAATTAGTGAAAGACTTGGAATTACATTATCAAAATGTACTGTTTATCGTCTTCAAACTGGTAGGTTTCTATACACAGGCGGAGTATCACACTTCGGAAGGGCGGGTGGATTTGGTGGTGAAGACTGCCGATTACATTTACGTCATGGAATTCAAGCTGGAAGGTACTGCAGAGGAGGCCTTGCAACAAATAGAAGAAAAACAGTATGCTCTTCCTTTTGAGGCAGATCCGAGGAAATTATTCAAAATAGGTGTGAACTTCAGTAATAAAACAAGGAATATAGAGAAATGGGTTGTTGAGTGACAGAATGCCACACTTCGTAACCGTTGAAGTGTGGCATTACGTTTGTTTAGATGTGGCATTTTACCTGCTGAAGTGTGGCATTACAATTTCATAATGTGTATGCCGCTTCATGCACTCCGGCCACCGCCCGTCCGCTCGGATCATTTTTCCCTTGCAACGTCGCATCCCAAGCGAGTGCTTCAGCAGTAGAGCAAGCCACGCTCGGCACACTGGGCACGCTTCGGGCAGCCGACTGACTGGGGAAGTGTTCTTCGAAAATGCTACGATAGTAATATTCCTCCTTATTCTGTGGCGGATTGATGGGAAACCGTTCGGCAGCATGTTCCATCTGATGGTCGGTAACGGCGGCAGAAGTAATGGCCTTCAGTGTATCGATCCAATTGTAACCGACGCCATCGGAGAATTGCTCTTTTTGCCGCCAGGCAACACTTTGAGGCAGCATATCTTGAAAAGCTTCGCGCACAATGCGTTTCTCTACTTCTTTGCCCGGACACATCTTGACGGCAGGGCTGAGGTTCATTGCCACATCCAGGAACTCTTTATCGAGAAAGGGAACACGACCTTCCACACCCCAGGCAGAAAGGCTCTTATTCGCACGCAGACAGTCGTACAGGTGCAATTTGGAGAGCTTACGGATCGTTTCTTCGTGGAAAGCCTGCGGTGTAGGGGCTTTGTGGAAGTAGAGATAACCACCGAAAACCTCATCGGCACCTTCACCACTAAGCACCATCTTGATGCCCATAGACTTGATGACACGTGCCAACAGGTACATCGGTGTGGAGGCACGCACAGTGGTAACGTCGTATGTTTCGATAAAGTAGATGACATCACGCAAGGCATCGAGCCCTTCCTGGATGGTATAATTGATTTCATGGTGAACAGTGCCGATGTATTCCGCCACTTCACGGGCTTTAACCAAGTCCGGTGCACCGTGCAGGCCGACAGCAAAGGAGTGGAGTTGAGGCCACCAGGCTTCGCTCTGGTTATCGGTTTCAATACGCTTGCGGGCATACTTCTTGGCAATGGCGGAGATGACGGAAGAGTCGAGCCCACCACTGAGCAGAACACCGTAAGGAACATCGGACATTAACTGACGTTGCACGGCAGCTTCAAGGGAGAGTTTTACGCTGTTGATTTCCGGTTGGGTAGCCCGGCGGGCGGTGGTGTCATTGGCTTTGACGGCGGCATAATCGGTCCAAGGGCGCTGATACCAACGGTGCATTTTCCCTTCGCGTCCCCAGAAGTAATGTCCGGGTAGAAAAGGCTCGTAGGCATCACAGAAACCTTCAAGAGCTTTCAGTTCGCTACCGACGTAGATATGTCCCTGGTCGTCACGACCGATATAAAGAGGGATTACCCCGATAGGGTCACGGGCAATCAGGTAATCGTCTGTTTCCTCATCGTAAAGGGCAAAGGCAAAGATACCGTTCAATTCTTCAAGGAAATGAATGCCTTTATCCTTATATAATGCGAGGATGACTTCACAGTCCGATCCTGTACGGAAAGCATATTTGCCGGCGTAGCGGGAACGGATTTCCCGGTGATTATAGATCTCACCGTTGACGGCAAGGATTTGCTTGCCATCCGGAGAGTACAAAGGTTGTCCGCCACTTTCCGGATCGACGATGGAAAGACGTTCGTGAGCCAGGATGGCACTGCCGCCTACATAAATACCACTCCAGTCCGGTCCGCGATGACGGATTTTCTGCGCCATTCGAAGCGCCTTATTTCTCAATTCCTGGGATTGAGATTTGATATTGAAGATACCTACGATTCCACACATGATGATTAATTATTAATTATAAATTATGAATTGTGGTGGATGACTTTTTATCTGCGTCCTTCGCCCCCCAAAAAAAACTCTGAAACTCGTTGCGCTACTCTCCGTCCGTCCGCAAGTGCATGCACCACAAGGCTGGCACCACGTGCCGCATCACCTGCCACAAACACATTTTCCGGAAATTCAGGCTGTTCCGGTTTCAGGAAGCCCATGGCCAGAAGTACCATATCAGCGTCTATCACTTCCTTCTTTCCGGTAGGCTTCATGGTAGGGCGTCCACCATCCTGAGCCGGAATCCATTCCACTTCTTCCACCTCTACACCGCAGACTTTTCCATTCTTGCCAATAAACTGATTGGATGCCAGCGACCAGCGGCGCGTGCAACCTTCTTCGTGACTTGAAGTCGTCTTCAGCACAATGGGCCATTGCGGCCAGGGAGTAGCGTCATTGTGACCTACGGGAGGCTGTGGCATGATCTCAATCTGTGTCACACTCACGGCTCCCTGGCGGATGCTCGTACCGATACAATCCGATCCTGTATCACCGCCACCGATGACGAGAACCCGTTTGCCTTTGGCATTTACCAGACGGTCTTTCGGGAACGTTTCTCCATCGAGAATCTGATTTTGCTGGGACAGTATTTCAAGGGCAAGATAAATACCTTTCAGTTCGCGTCCGGGAATGTTGAGGTCGCGTGCCTGCGGTGTCCCGGTGCAGATGCAGTAGGCATCAAAGCCGGCAGGGAGTTTCTGTACATCTACCGTTACGCCCATTTCGAACTTGATGCCTTCGGCTTCAAGTACTCCCATCCGGCGGTCGATTACTGCTTTATCGAGTTTAAAATTAGGAATACCATAGCGTAGTAATCCGCCGGGCATGGGTTTGCTGTCAAAAAGGGTTACTTCATAGCCTTTAGCATTCAGCCGGCAGGCGGCGGAGAGTCCCGCAGGACCTGCACCGATAATGGCAACCCGCTTTCCATTACGTTCGGGCTGAATGGGCACGATGTAACCTTCGCGAAAAGCCGCTTCGGCAATAGCTGCCTCGTTTTCACGAATGGTGACAGGCTCATCGCACGAAAGCTTCAGTACGCACGACTTTTCGCAAAGTGCCGGACAGATGCGTCCGGTAAATTCGGGGAAGTCGTTTGTGGCGGCGAGCACTTCGTATGCTTCACGCCATTTACCTTTATAAAGTGCATCCTGAAATTCTGGCTGTTTATTGCCTAATGGGCACGCCCAGTGACAGAAGGGTACACCGCAATCCATGCAACGTGATGCCTGGAGTTTGCGTTCGTGACTGTTTAAAGTTTGCTCCACCTGACTGAAGTCGGTGATACGTTCGTGGACAGGACGGTATCCCGCTTCCTGTCGTGGTATGTTTAAGAATGCTTTTGGATTTCCCATTATACTATTCTTTAGTTTGACTAAGTAAATGTTTGTAATTAGTTTGTTTGCATAATTAAGTAGGCGACTAAACAGTAATTGTCAACTGTCAATTCTAATAATCTCTCTGCATCTCTGCAATCTTCTGTTGCAGTTTCCGCATTTGCTCCTCTTGCAACACCTTTTTGTACTCGATGGGGACTATCTGGATAAACTCATCCACATATCGGTTCCAGTCATCAAGCATGATGCGTGCCAAGTTGGAGCCTGTATAGAGGTAGTGCTGACGAATGAGTTCGTGCAATTCCTTACGATAGGATGCTTCTTCTATGAGGCTTAGTTCCACCATTTCCATATTGCAGAAATAATCGAAGTTTCCATCCTTATTCCACACGTATGCTACACCGCCCGACATGCCGGCTGCGAAGTTACGCCCTGTTGAACCGAGGACTACTACACGACCGCCCGTCATGTACTCGCAACAATGATCGCCTACACCCTCTACAACGGCAATGGCACCGGAATTACGGACAGCGAAACGCTCGCCTACGCGCCCATTGATGTAAACTTCACCACTGGTTGCGCCATAGAGCAAGGTATTTCCTGCAATCGTATTCTTCTCGGCCTGGAAGTTAGAGCGTACCGGAGGCAACACAGCAATCCGTCCGCCCGAAAGGCCTTTGCCGAGGTAATCGTTCGCTTCACCTTCCAGTTTGAAGTTGACACCCGGTACAAGGAATGCACCGAAACTTTGTCCTGCAGAACCTTTGAACTTTATGTTCAACGTATGTTCCGGCAGTCCCGCTTCACCGTACTTCGCGGCAATGGTGCCCGAAAGCATGGCTCCGCAAGCACGATCTGTATTGGCAATCGTATATTCCAGTGAGATTTCTTTCTGGTTTTCCAGAGCTTCAGTAGCGGCATGCAGCATCTCAACGTCTTTTACGTGGTCGATGCCATGTTGCTGGTCGATGGTGTGACGGATGGCTGCACCATTATCAACGCGTGCCAGTATTTGGTCGAAAGTAATCAGGGATTGCTTAGGGGATTCGTTTTCTGACTTGCGGATAATAAGATCCGTGCGTCCGATGATGTCATCCATACGTTCCACACCGATTTCGGCGAGATACTCCCGCACTTCCTGTGCCAGGAAAGTGAAGAAGTTCACCAGGTATTCGCTACGTCCGTGGAAGCGTCGGCGAAGTTCCTCATTTTGCGTCGCCACACCTACAGGGCAGGTATTCTGGTGGCATTTACGCATCATGACGCAGCCCAGTACAATCAAAGCGCTGGTTGCAAAACCGAACTCTTCGGCACCCAGCATCGCCATCAGTACGATGTCACGACCGGTTTTCAGTTGTCCGTCCACTTGCAGCATCACTTGCCCGCGCAGACCGTTCAGTACAAGGGTCTGTTGCGTTTCACTCAGTCCCAGTTCAGGAGAGATACCGGCATAGCGGATACTGGAGGCAGGAGAAGCCCCCGTGCCTCCTTCCGCACCGGAGATGACAATAAGGTCGGCTTTTGCTTTGGCCACTCCGGCTGCAATGGTTCCTACGCCGCTTTCAGCTACCAGTTTCACACTGATCTTGGCACGGGGATTTACATTCTTCAGGTCGAAGATCAACTGTGCCAAGTCCTCAATAGAATAAATGTCGTGATGGGGTGGGGGAGAAATCAATGAAATGCCGGGAATGGAGTGGCGCGTTTTCGCAATCACCTGGTCTACTTTAAAGCCCGGCAACTGACCGCCTTCACCCGGTTTGGCCCCTTGTGCCACTTTGATTTGTATTTCATCGGCGTTCACCAGATACTCCGTTGTTACGCCGAAACGTCCCGAAGCCACCTGCTTGATGGCACTACGCAGACTGGTTCCGTCTTCGCGGGGCGTAAAGCGTGCGCTGTCTTCGCCTCCCTCACCTGTGTTGCTGCGTCCGTGAATCCGGTTCATGGCAATGGCCATTGCCTCATGCGCTTCTTTGCTGATAGACCCATAACTCATGGCACCCGTCACAAAGCGGTGCATGATGCTTTCTACCGGTTCAACCTTATCTATAGAAATGGGGGCACGGCGGAAATCCAGGAAGTCGCGCAGGAAGATAGGCGCTTCTTTTCCATCTACCAGACTGGTGAATTCTTTGAATTTCTTATAGCTGCCCAAGCGTGTGGCGAGTTGCAAGGTAGAAATGGTTTCCGGATTCCAGGCATGTTTTTCTCCGTCTTTACGGAAAGCATACAAACCGTTGTTGGGGAGTAATCCGTCTACCTGTGCGGCAAAGCCTGCATCGTGGAATGCTATTGCATCGTGTGCCACTTCATCCAGCCGGATACCGCCTATAGTGGATCTCAACCCGCCGAAATAAGCATTGCTGAGCTCTTCACTCAAACCTACGGCTTCGAATATTTTCGCTCCCCGATACGAGCGGATGGTACTGATACCCATTTTACTCATAATCTTGAACAGTCCCTTGCAGATGGCTTTGATATATTTCTTTTCGGCAGTGGCATAATCCAACTGGATTTCTTCCTTCGCCACCAGCTTGTCGATCACGGCGAATGCCATGTAAGGGTTCAGGGCGCTGGCGCCAAATCCCAGTAACAGGGCTGCGTGCATCACCTCGCGTATTTCGCCGCTTTCCACTACCAATGCCGTCTGTACGCGTTTTCCTACCGAAATCAGGTGGTGGTGCACTGCGCTTACTGCCAGCAGGGAGGGGATAGCCGCATGAGTGGCATCCACATCACGGTCGCTTAGTACAATGTAGTTCACCCCTTCGCTGACGGACTCTTCCGCTTGCTTGCAAAGTGCTGTGAGTGCTTCCTGCAATCCGGCACGCCCCTTTTCCACTTCAAACAGCAAGGGTAGTTTCACCGTTTTGAAACCTTTGTAGCGGATGTTGCAAAGAATATCCAGTTGTGCATTGCTCAGGATGGGATGGTTGAGGCGCACCATCTTGCAATGGCTTTCGCTGGGTGTCAGGATGTTCATGCCCACGGCGCCGATATATTCCGTCAGTGACATTACCAGTTCCTCGCGTATAGGGTCGATAGGCGGATTGGTGACTTGTGCAAACTGCTGGCGGAAGTAGTTGTACAGCAGTTGCGGCTTATCCGAAAGCACGGCAAGCGGCGTATCATTCCCCATTGAGTTGATAGGCTCGGCACCCGTGGTACACATAGGAACGATGAGCCGCTCCACATCTTCCTTGGAATAGCCGAAGGTGCGCAGCATCCTCTCGTAATCGGGCACAGTGTGCGCTACCTTACGGCCGCTTTTCAGCTCATCCAGTTCGATGCGGTTTGTTGCCAGCCAACTACGGTAAGGCTTGGCTTCGGCCAACTGTTTTTTCAATTCCCCGTCGTAGTAGATTTCGCCTTTTTCGGTATCTACCAGTAGTATCTTACCCGGTTGCAGGCGTCCTTTCTCTTTGATGTCTCCCGGTTCGAAATCCATCACGCCCACTTCGCTGGCAACTACCATCATGTCGTTGTGCGTAATTAAATAGCGTGCAGGACGCAATCCGTTACGGTCGAGCATACCGCCTGCAAAACGTCCGTCGCTGAACAGCAAGGCGGCAGGGCCATCCCATGGTTCCATCAGGATGGAATGGTATTCATAGAATGCTTTCAGGTCTTCGCTGATGGGGTTCTTTTCATTGAAAGATTCCGGCACCAGCATGGCCATGGCGTGCGGCAGGCTGAGGCCTGACATAACGAGGAATTCCAATACATTGTCCAGTGAGGCACTGTCGCTCATTCCCGGCTGAATGATAGGGCGTATCTCTCTGATGTCGCCCAGGACGGGAGAGGAGAGCACACTTTCGCGGGCTTCCATCCAACCCCGGTTACCGCGGATGGTATTGATTTCGCCGTTGTGCGCCAAGAGGCGGAACGGTTGTGCCAGTCCCCAGGTAGGGAAGGTGTTAGTGCTAAAGCGGGAGTGCACCAGTGCTATGCCGCTGGTGAAGTAGGGGTTTGTCAGATCGGGGAAGTAGCCTCGCAGTTGCAGTGAAGAGAGCATACCTTTATAGATGATGTTCTTCGTGGATAGGGAGACAACGTAGAAATCCTCGCGCGTGGCAATATCCGATTTGCGTACTTTGTTTTCTATTCTTTTTCTTATGAGATAGAGTTTACGGTCGGCTGTCTCGCTTTCCGTAAATCCGGTGATGAAAATCTGTTTGATATCCGGTTCGTTGGCAAGTGCCGATTCTCCCAGAATTTCTGGACAAGTGGGCACATTGCGCAGGTGCATCAATGTCAATCCTTCTTTTTCAATCTCTTCGATGATAATACTTAAGATAGCACCTTGGTCTTTCTCGTCTTTCGGCAGAAAGAGAAGACCTGTACCGTATTTCCCTTTCTCGGGGACAGGAATACCCTGCAAAAGAATAAACTCATGCGGGATTTGCAGCAGGATGCCGGCACCGTCTCCGGTTTTGTTATCCGCACCTTCGGCACCCCGGTGACGCATGTTCTCCAACACCTTCAATGCAGACTCTACCAGTTCGTGTGACTTGCCTCCATGTATGTTCACTAACATACCGACACCACAAGCGTCATGCTCGTTCTCTGCATCATACAAGCCCAACTGCCTGGGCTGTCGTTGATATACAGGATGTTGGCTTTCTTCCTTTCCCTGTTGTCCGGCTTTTCTCTTTGTTTCGTTGTTAAAAAGTTCTTCTTTCATCTTTTTAAGTTTACTTTATTCTGTAGTAATACCTATTATTGCTATCAAAATGTTTGGCAAAAGTATTAATTTAATTTCAAATTGGTATTATAATGCTTGTTTTTGTGACTTGCAAAATATCTGTTTATTGGAACTGTGTTTTAGATTGAAATAAAATATGTGCTTTTGTGTTTTAGATTGAAATAAAATATGTACTTTATGTTTTATATTGCAAGTATGCCTTTCTCTCGTTCGAGAAATTGTCATATTGCCATAATGCCAAATAGCCAAAGAGGAAGTGCATGACATTTTTTTCGTTTCGTCCTTGTCCGGATATAACCAAGTCCGTACCAACTCCGTGTCAAGTCCATACCAACTCCGTACCAAGTTCGTTCCTATAGATACGGAGATGGTACGGACTTGATACAGTGTTGATATGGGTTTAACATGGATTTAGTCTCTTTACCCGTTGGTGGAATTAACTTCTTTCTGCTGGGATATGAATAAAATGTGATAAGGTGATAAGGTGGTAGTGGGATAACATTCTGTGATATATAGCGCAGCCACTTTATCACCTTACCACATTATCACTCTTTTATTCC
>ERZ809114.478-NODE-478-length-24976-cov-4.082099_pt1 | contig 24976 bp, 21 predicted proteins | sample MGYA00520519_ERZ809114 | MGnify/ENA primary metagenome ERZ809114 (study PRJEB31570, sample SAMEA3212991) | Homo sapiens | biome: human-gut; feature: human gut; material: fecal | place: Sweden | collected 2011 ...
TGACGCCGTATGTGGACGAAAACGGCAAGCCGAAGTACTACGGCCGCTTCAATCAGGGCGTCGTGACGATCAACCTGCCGGATGTGGCGCTGTCCTCCGGCGGCAATATGGAGAAGTTCTGGAAGATCTTTGACGAGCGGCTGGAGCTCTGCCACCGCGCGCTCATGTGCCGCCACGAGCGGCTCAAGGGCACGCTCTCGGATGCCGCGCCCATCCTGTGGCAGTACGGTGCGCTGGCCCGCCTGAAAAAGGGTGAGCCGATCGACAAGCTCCTCTACGGCGGCTACTCGACTATCTCTCTCGGCTACGCGGGACTGTATGAGTGCGTCAAGTACATGACCGGCAAGTCTCACACCGACCCCTCGGCCACGCCGTTCGCGCTCGAGGTGATGCAGCATATGAACGACGCCTGCAAGCAGTGGAAGCAGATGCACAACATCGACTTCAGCCTTTACGGCACGCCGCTGGAGTCCACGACGTACAAGTTTGCCAAGTGTCTGCAAAAGCGCTTCGGCATCATTCCCGGCGTCACGGACAAGGGCTACATCACCAACAGCTACCACATCCACGTGACGGAGAATATCGATGCGTTCAGCAAGCTGGCCTTCGAGTCAAAGTTCCAGGCGCTGTCGCCCGGCGGCGCGATCAGCTACGTCGAAGTGCCGAACATGCAGAACAACATCCCGGCCGTGCTCGAGGTCATGAAGTTTATCTATGACAACATTATGTACGCCGAACTCAACACCAAGAGCGACTACTGTCAGGTCTGCGGCTACGACGGCGAGATCGAAATCGTCGAGCACGACGGCAAGCTCATCTGGCGTTGCCCGAACTGCGGCAACACGGATCAGGACAAGATGAACGTGGCCCGCCGTACCTGCGGCTATATCGGCACCCAGTTCTGGAACCAGGGCCGCACGCAGGAGATCAAGGAGCGCGTGCTGCACCTGTAACACGCGAAATCAAAAATAACCGGCGGGCGTGTCCATATGGCGCGCCCGCTGTCTGCGAGGAATTGCTATTATGTATTATGGGGAGATCAAGACCTGCGACATTGCCAACGGCGTCGGCGTGCGCGTGACGCTGTTCGTTTCCGGCTGCACGAACCACTGCTACAACTGCTTTCAGCCGCAGACGTGGGACTTTCACTACGGCAAGCCGTTTGACGCGGCGGCAGAGCAGGTGATTTTTGCCGAGCTGGAAAAGCCCTTCATCCGCGGCCTGACGCTGCTCGGCGGCGATCCGTTCGAGCCGGAAAACCAGCGTGCGCTCGTGCCGTTTCTGCACCGGGTGCGTGCGCAGTATCCGGATAAGGACATCTGGGCGTATTCGGGCTTCACGCTCGACAAGGAGCTCACCGTCGACGGCGCGCACCCGCGCTGCGAGGTCACGGACGAGATGCTCTCGCTCATTGACATCCTTGTTGACGGACGCTATGTGGACGCGCAGCGCAACATCAGCCTGCGCTTTCGCGGCTCGGAAAACCAGCGCATCATTGACATGAACCGGACCCGCGCGGCGGGCCGCATCGTACTCTGGGAGGGCATGAACGGATGGAAGTAAAGATTCAGAAACTGCGCCCCGGCGCCGTGACGCCCCGCCGCGGCAGTGCGGACGCCGCCGGCTACGATCTCTATGCCTGCCCGGCGGACGGGCAGAGCGTCACCATCGCGCCGCACGCGACGGCCATGATCGGCACGGGCCTCGCCCTCGCCATCCCGGCAGGGTATTTCGGCGGCGTGTTCGCGCGCAGCGGGCTGGCCTCCAGGCAGGGGCTGCGCCCGGCAAACTGCGTCGGTGTGATCGACGCCGACTACCGCGGCGAGTGCACCGTTGCGCTGCACAACGACACCGACGAAGTGCGCACCGTCGCGCCCGGCGACCGCATCGCCCAGCTCGTGATCCTGCCGTTTCTGGCGGCGGAGTTTTCGGAGGCGGACGCGCTCGATGCGACCGACCGCGGCGCGGGCGGCTTTGGCAGCACCGGCCGGTAAACAGAACAGGAAAGCCCGATCCCCGGAGCAGCGCTCCGGGGATCGGGCTTCTTTTACTCCGGGGATCGGGCTTCTTTTATGTTCAGCGGTCGGCAGCGAACACGGGCGAGAACTCATCGAGCCGCTCGGAGGTGTAGCGCCGGGTGTTGTCCTCGCACACGGGCAGCATCTGCTGCGTAAAGGCGGCGCAGCGCGCCCACTCATCCGTCACCTTGTCGCTGTGCGCGGTGTTCAGATCGTAGTGCGCCGCGAGATAGTCGGCGAGGTAGGGCGTGAACTTCTCCGCGCCGAAGACGTTCAGGTGCTCGGCGTTGGCGAAGTCGCGCAGCGGGTCGAGGCCGATGGCGTCTATCTGCGTGTCGAAATTCACGAAGTCGTAGCCGTACTCCTGCACGACCGCCTCCAGCTCGGCAAACACGGCGTCATAGTTTTCAATGACGGTGCGGTGCGGGAAGCGGGCAAAGAGCACGTTTTGAATGCCAAGCTTTTTTGCTGTCTCGCAGAAGGTGCGCAGACTCTGCTCGTTGAAATTGTCGAGCGATTGCTGACGCACGGGGATCTCATCCGTTTCCGTGAGGAACATGGAGATGGACAAAAACGGCTTGGTGTACGAGTAGCCCACGCTGCGGGCCTGCTGCTGCAGGGAGAGCGAGCGGCGGATGTCGCCGGCGCACTTCCAGAACGTGTGGTATTTGAGCAGCGGGAAGTAGTACGTCGAGCGCTTCTCGGCCGGGATGCACGTGCGGATGGTGTCGAGCTTGTTGGCCGACAGCGGGATTGTGTCGATCCATTTGCGCAGCGCGGCGTGCGAAAACTCGTCGCGCTCTTCTGCGGTGTACAAAAAGCCGTTGACCTCCACAACGTAGACACCGGGGGTCTGGCGCCGGGCGGCCTCGCGCAGCATGGAGGGGTACATGGTCCCCTGTGCGGCCGACACGGCCAGCGGATAGCTCGTAAAGCCCGCGTGCTGCCACGCCAGCGGCGCGCAGTAGTCCGTGAACGTCTCGCTCGCGCCGAGGATCATGACATCGAGCGAATTTTTCGGCTCGAGGTAGAAGCTGTGGACATACTGCTGCTCGGTGGCGTCGTTCACGGCCAGCAGGCGCGAGAGCGCGCCGTAGAGCAGCGCCGCCACGAGTAGAAACGCGATGACGCGCACGACGGTTTTGGTTTTGGAACGGTTTTGTTTCATAACGTCCTCGAAGATACAGGGTCAGCGGTAGACCGAAAATTCCGGTGAAAATTCGTTGTAGTTTCCGCCGTCGCCCGGTGTTTTCTGTTCGCAGATGGGCAGCATGTGCGCCACAAATTCCGCGCAGCGCGCCCATTCGGCGGTCACCTTGTCGCTGTGCGCGGCAGTCAGGCTGTATTGCTCGGAGAGGTACTGCCCGAACCAGGCGGTGAACTTCTCCATGCCGAATACGTTCATGTGTTCGTTGTCGCAGAAGTCGCCGTCCAGCTCCAGACCGATGCTGTCCATCTGCTCGTCGCAGTTGAGAAAGCTGTAGCCATATTCGCGCACAATGTCCGCAAGCTGCGAAAGGACAGAGGGGTCGCTGAGCACCGTGCGGTGCGGAAAGCGCACGAAGAGCACATTCTCCACCCCGAGCTGTTTGGCCCGCTCGCAGAAATCGCGCAGCGTCTGCTCATTTTCCGCGCTCAGCTCCAGAGATTTGACCTGACGCTCGCCGGCCTCCACTTTCGGGATGACCTCAAAGGACTTGGTCAGCGAATAGCCGGTCCGGCGCATGGTAAGCTGATCTTTGGCAGCCCCGCCCCAGACGTCCGGCTCGATCCAGGTGTCATGGTACTTTTCCATGCGGAAAAAATAGGACGACTGCTGGTCTTTCGGCACGCAGTCTGTGATTGTCTGCACCTTGTTGCGTGACATCGGGATGTTGTCGAGCCATTTGTGCAGGCCGGTGTCCGTTTCGTCCTGATTGAAGTCGTACAAAAAGCCGTTGATCTCCACGACGACGACCTTTGGCGTTTGCCGGCGCATGGTTTCGGTGAGCATGGAGTCATACAGGCATGACGGCATGCTCGACACGGCCAGCGGATAGCTCGTAAAGCCATACTGCTGCCACGCCAGCGGAGAGCTGAAGCCGGTGTAGAGCTCGCTCGCGCCGAGCATGACGACGTCGAGCGAATCCTGCGGTTCCAGATAAAAGCCGCGGATATGGCGCATATCCCACGTATTGTTCACGCTCAGCACATTGGCTGCGGCGCTGTAGAGCAGCACGACGATGAGCAGAAAGATGACGGCACGCAGGGCGCGCTTTTGAGGCTTGGAACGTTGCTGCATAGGCTTTGCGCTTTCTGTGCCGGGGCGCCACGGTTGGATCATCGGGTCAGCGGTAGGCGTCAAACGCCGCCGAAAACTCGTTGAGGGTCTGTTTGGTGTTGTCCGCCGCCTGCTGCTGGCAGGTGGGCAGGATCTGCGCCATAAAATCGGCGCAGCGCTGCCACTCGGCGGTGACGGTCTCGCTGTGCGCAGTCGTCAGGTCATAGTGTTCCGAGAGATATTGCCCGAACCAGGCGGTGAACGTCTCCATGCCGATGGCGTTGAGGTGGTCGGAGTCCATGAAATCGGCGCAGCGGTCGAGCCCGATCGTGTCGAACGCGTCGTGCAGGTCGAGCAGCTCATAGCCATAGCCGCCGACTACGGCCGCCACGTTGGCGAACACGTTCGGGTCGGTCGTCTGCGTGCGGTGCGGCATGCGCAGGAAGAGCACGTTCGTGCCGAGTGAGCGCGCCTGCGCGCAGAAATCGCGCAGGTACTGCGCGTTCGCGCCGCTGAGCGTCAGCGGCCGGGTGTCTGGCTGATCGGCGTCCGTGAGCGACTGGCCGATGGCCTCAAAGCTCTTCGTGAGCGAGTAGCCGGTCTTGTCCATCGCGCGCAGGCGCTGCTGAACCGGCAGCCACGTGTCCGGCTGGTACCAGTTGGCATGGTATTTTGCGATGTTGAAGTAAAACGAGGTCTGCAGCTCCGCAGGCACGCAGGTGCGGATGGTCTCGATCTTATTGCGCGACCAGGGCATATTGTCGAGCCACTTGCGGAGGTTGACCTCGAGCTTTTCGGGGTCCTCGTCCGTGAGGAAGCCGTCGATATCCACGACGATGAGCTTCGGGTGCTGGCGGTTCACCGCCTCCGTGAGCAGGGAGCCGTAGAGCCGGGCGGGGATGTTCGACACGGCCAGCGGATAGCTTGTAAAGCCATAGTCCCGCCACGCGAGCGGGGCGCTGTAGCCCGTGTAGAGCTGGCTCGCACCGATGAGCACCACGTCGAGGCTGCCCTCCGGCTCGAGGAAGAAGCCGTGCACGTGGCGCATGTCCCACTCGTTGTTCACAACGAAGGCCGGCGAAATGAGCCCGATGCCCAGCACGGCGATGAGCACGAAAATGACCGCGCGCAGCGCCGTGCGGGTCCTGGAGATGCGTCCGCTTCCCATGGCTTAAAACTGCATGTACACGAACTCGGACGCCTGCACGCCCGGGCCGTAAACACCCATGAGCACGACGGCGAAGATGCCGCCGAGCAGCACGACCCAGCGCAGGGCGAGGCGCTTCTCGTCGAGGATCTCGCGGATGGTGCGCTGCGAGCGCTCCTGAATGACGGAGGCGACGAAGATCACGATCGTGCCGAACAGCAGCACGGCCCAGTCATACTTCGTCAGAGGCAGAGCCTCGAGCACGGCACTCGGCCGCAGCTGCGACAGGTGCAGGTCGGTCACGGATTTGGCCATCATGCCCATGGCGGCGCGGAAGCCGTCGGCAATGTCAAAGTAATAGCCGATGAGCACGACCACGAACGTGCGCAGCATGGAAAACACCTGATACCACGCGCTCTTGCGCTCGATGTGCAATCCGGCGACGACCTTGTCCGACACCGGCTGTAGCAGCGTGGACACGAGGATGACCATGCCGTTCCAGAAGCCGAAGGCGACGTACTTCCAGCTCGCGCCGTGCCAGATGCCGATGACGAGGAACGTGATGAGCGAGGCCACGGCCGTCGGCAGGACCTTGCCGATGTGGTTGCCGAGGTGCTGTTTGGCGTGGCGGCCCCAGTTGAGGAATGCTTTCGAGATCGACAGCGGGTAAAACAGATAGTTGCGCAGCCAGTCGCCCAGCGAGATATGCCAGCGGTGCCAGTACTCGGTGAGCGTGCGCGAGAAGTACGGCCGGCGGAAGTTTTCGCCCATGGTGATGCCGAACATCTGCGCCACGCCGCGCGAAATGTCGATGCCGCCGGAGAAGTCGGCATACAGCTGCAGCGCGTACACGAGCGCGGCCAGCAGCACGTAGGTGCCGGCGTAGTCGGTGTACGCCCCGGCGACGGTGTGGATCATGCCCACGGCGCGGTCGGCGATGACGAGCTTCTTGAAAAAGCCCCACAGGATCAGCTCCGCACCGTAGCGGATGTTGTCAAAGTTATATTTGTGCTCGTCATAGAGCTGGTGCGCCAGCTGGTCGTACACGCCGATCGGGCCCTGAATGATCTGCGGGAAGAAGGACACGAACAGCGCGAGCTTGCCGACGTTGCGCTCGGCGGGGACCTTCTCGCGATAGACGTCCAGCACATAGCCCATGGACTGGAACGTGTAAAACGAGATGCCCAGCGGCAGCAGCAGTCCGATGTGGCCGAGCGAGACCGTCAGCCCTATGGACGCGAAGAGCGCCTCCATGGACTCGGCAAAGAAGTTATAGTATTTCAGCACGGCAAGAATGCCGAAGTTGAACACCAGAATGCCGATCATGAGCGCCTTGCGGCGGGACTTGCAGCGCTTTTTATACGCCTTGCGTTCCTCGCGCTCCCAGTCCTGCTTGTGCGCGGCGACGGTCTGCTCCATGCGCGCGGTCATGGCGTCCATGCCGCGGGCGCCAAAGTAGGTCGTGAGCGTCGTGATAACGATAAAGCCCATGTACCGCAGGCACACGAACGCGTAAAACGCGTAGCTGCCGATGAGCAGCACTACCCACTGGAACCGCTTTGACACCAGGTAGTACAGCACCAGCAGCGCGAGCACCAGCAGATAAAACGACAGCGATGTCAGAGTCATTTTCCGTCCTCCAGCGTCTGGCAGGTGTTGAGCACGTCGGTCGCGAACCGGTCGCGCACGAGCGTGAAGGCCCCGTCGCGGTACAGCGCCACGCGCGGCATGTCACGCGACAGGAACACGGACACGCCCTCCGTCACGGAGTACGCGCCGCAGCGGCCGAGGGCGATCACGTCGCCCACGCGCAGGGGCGGCAGCTGCGCCTCGCGCACCAGCACGTCCGCCGTTGTGCACAGGCTGCCGCAGAGCATCCACGGCCCGGCGGCGTCCGCGCTCTCGCGCAGGAGCGTCAGCGGCGGGGCCTGCATGCCCATGAGCTGGCCGTCATACTTGACCTGATGCATGCCGCCGTCGCACACGGCGTAGTTCACGCCGAGGTTGCACTTGGCATCCACCACGCCGGTGAGGAACGTCCCGCACGGCGCTGCGAAAAAGCGGCCCATCTCGATCGTGAGCGGGTACTTTTCGCCGAAGGCGCGGATGTGCGCCGCCGCCGCGTCGAGCAGCGCGCAGTCGCGCGCCTCGGCATCGTCGCGGAAGCACTCGGCGTTCAGCCCGGGGCCGTATTCCACGTGCTGCGCCGTGAAGCCGTAGCGCTCGTGCAGCATCGTGAGGTACTCGTCCAGATGCGCGAGCTCCTTTGCAATCACGGCGTCCTTGCGCTTTTGCGTGCCGGAAAAGTAATGGATGCCCACGATCGTCACGTTCGGGAACTCCGCGCGCCGGGCGACGAGCTCCGCCAGCGCGTCGGGATCCATGCCGAACTGGCTGCCGGCGGTCAGGCGCGGCAGCACGCGGACGTGCTTTCCCTGCGCGGCCGCGGCGGCGCAGATGAGGTCAAAGTGCAGCGTGCTCTCGGCCGTGAGCAGGTCTGCCCCCAGCGCGACGGCGCGCGCGACATCGTCCGCGCCCTTGTTCACACCGGAGTACAGGATGCGCTCCGGCGGGATGCCGAGCCTTTCGCAGATCGTCAGCTCGCCGGGGGAGCACACCTCCACCCAGCGGAACACGTCCGGCAGGCCGCGCAGCACGAAGGGGTTGGCCTTCATGGAGTAGCACAGATTTACATCAGAGCCGAACGCGGCGCGCACCCTTTGAGCGCGCGCCGTGAAGGCCTCCAGATCAAACAGATACAGCGGCGTGCCATATTTCGCGGCCGCCGTCCGGAGTGCAGTCTTGTCCATCAGTCCTCGTCCTGCAGGCGCTGCACCATGGCCAGCAGACGCTTGGCGGAGTTGAAGTTCTCCGGCACGAGGTCCTTGGCGCCGATCTCGATGTCAAAGGCGTCGTTGAGCGCCGCGACGAGCGACACGATGTCGAACGACTCGAGAATGTGGTCGTCGATGAGGGCGGTCTCGGTCTCAAAATCCACGTCGGGGCGCAGATCGGTCAGAATGTCCATCAGTTCCTGTTCCATAATGATATACCTCCTGAAATAAGTAAAGTAAGCAAAATCAGTGTTTGGCCGCGGCGGTGATGCGCTCGGCCAGCGCGCGCATGTTCGTCTTGCCGTTGTCGAGCCGGGGCATGGCCTCCAGCTGCTCGATCTTGCGCGGCACCATAAAGCCCGGCAGATCGGCGCGCAGGGCGACGGCGATGTCGCGCTTGGTCACGCCCTCGCCGGTGTAAAACAGCCAGATCTGCTCGTGCGCCTGGTCATAGAGCGCGCAGCAGTCTTCCACGCCGGGCACCTTCGCTGCGGCGAGGTCGATCTCCCCGAGCTCCACGCGGTGGCCGAGGTGCTTGACCTGCCGGTCCTTGCGGCCGTGGAACATGAGGTTGCCGTCAGGCGCGAAGTGTCCGAGGTCGCCGGTTTTATAGATGCGCTCGTCGTAAGCGTGGTTGAGCGGGTTTTGCAGGAAGCTCTCGGCCGTTTTCTCGCGGCTGTTGTAGTAGCCCAGCGCGAGGATGGGGCCCTTGACGCAGATCTCGCCGATCTCGCCGTCGGGCACGGCCTCATTGCGCTCCGAGAGCAGAAACACCTCGTAGTGCGGGTACGGCTTGCCGATCGGCAGCACGTCGGTGTCCTCCACCAGACCGGGCACGACGTAATACGTGCACGAGGCGGTCGCCTCCGTCGGGCCGTACTGGTTGACGAACTTCGCCTCCGGCAGCGCGAGCTGCCACTGGCGCAGGCAGCTGCACGGCATCACCGAGCCGGAGAAGCACACCTTGCGCAGATGCTGCGGCACGCTGCACTCGAACGCGCCGAGCGCGGCCGGCACCGTCAGCGCCGAGACGCTCCAGCCCACGGCCGTGACGCCCTTGTCGTTCATGTATTCGAACAGACGCTCCGGCGACATGAAAAGTTCCTTCGGGATGATGGCCGTCGTCGCGCCGAAGCGCAGCGGCAGATAGATGTCGCGCACGGCGGCGATGTAGTCCAGCGGCGACTGGTTGCCGAGCACGTCCTCGCGCGCGATGCCCATCACGCCGGCGTAGTCCTCGATGTAGCACATGAGCGAGTGCTGCGCCGTGATCACGCCCTTGGGCGTGCCGGTCGAGCCGGAGGTGAAGATGATGTACAGCGGGTCGAGCTCTCTGGCCCGCGCGCGGCAGTCTGCGAGCAGCGCCGCGTCCTCGCTGCCCTCGAGCAGCTCCTCCGCGATGAGGATCGTGCCGGAAAAGTCCAGCGTCTTCGCCTTGTCGTAAAACGCGCGCTGCACGATCATCAGGTCGGTGTCGAGCGTATTTAAAATAGAGTTGAGCCGGTGTACGGGTATCGTCCCGTCCATCGGGGCGTAGCAGCACCCGGCGTACACCGCGCCGAGAAACACTGCCGGCGTGTGCGCGTTGCGCCCGCTCATGACGGCGATGGGTTTTTTCTGCCCGGCGCGGCGCTTTGCCGCCGCCGTGCCGATGATGCGCGCCTCGCGCCGCACGTTGGCAAACGTCACCGCGCTGTCCTCATCGAGAAAAGCGGGCTTGTCCGGACAGGCTGCGGCGGTGTTTTCCAGCCAGTCGAGCACGTTGGTTTCCATGCTTGCCAGCTCCTTTCCGATAAATGTCCATAATCGCCTTATCCTATCACGTTTTTCACGCAAAAACAAGTCGCCATGTGTCATATTTAAGAAAAGGTAAGAATGTGGCGCCTCGGCAGGGGCGCTCGAGGGGGCCCGCCCGTCTCGAATTGAATGAATGTAAAAGACCGGATGCATCCGGCCTTTTCCCCTTGACGCATCCGCGCCCGCAAAGTACAATAGGAATTACCAAAAACAAGCGCTCCGCGGCGCAGCAGAATTTGCACGTTTTTCGGCATATTTTGCAGCCTCTTGTCTGTTATTGCCAAAATCATACCTGGAAAATTGTGAACAATTCTCCTTCCGCATTTGTGGATAATGTGGTATACTTTAGGAAACTGCGTGAATCTTTCGCGCGCGGTTTCGACGCGTTTTGCGTCTGTCGTGTGCTATGATCGTTCCGGTTTCCGGGCACGGACCGGTGTCTCCGCGAAGGGGGGGGAAAATGCAGCGGAGCGGAAAGGAAGGTCACAGATGTCAAAGAGAGTTCAGAAGGTGTGGAACGCTGTCACCACCGTGCTGGTGATCCTGGTTGTCGTTCTGGCGCTGCTTCTGGTGGGGGTCCGGCTGGTCGGCCTCCGGCCGATGTGCGTCCTGTCCGGCAGCATGGAACCGACTTATCACACCGGCTCGCTCATCTATGTCAAGCCCTGCGCGCCCGAGGACGTGCAGGTCGGCGATCCGATCACGTTCGTGGTCAATGAGGATCTCGATGTCGTCACGCACCGCGTCGTCTCCATTGATGCGGAAAATCAGCACTTTTATACGAAGGGAGACGCAAACGATGCGCCCGACGGCGCACCCGTCTATTTCAAGAACCTCATCGGCCGCCCGGTGTTCACCATCCCGTACCTGGGCTATGTCTCGTACTGGGTCTCGAACCCGCCCGGCATGTATCTGGCCATCGCGCTCGCGCTCGTGCTCATCATCCTGACGTTCCTGCCGGATGTGCTGCGCAAAGCGTCGGAGGCGGACGCGCGCGACGCGGCCCGCCGCGCACAGGCGGACAAGCCCGGCGATGCTCCGGATGCCAAAAATTCCGGCGAAAATATGGAAAAATAAAGGCCCCGTGCAATATTTTTGCCTGTTCGTGCATTAACTTAGTGATTGCTGGCAGCGCCCGGCACGGCGCTGTTGGACATAGGAAGCTTTGAACAAAATTTAAGGGAGGAAAACATTACATGAAGAAGAAAACTCTGACGATTGCCATCGCGCTCGTGCTCGTCGTGGCGCTGGCGGTTGGCGCGACGTATGCCCTGCTGACGGCTGATACGGCTGCGGTTACCAACACTTTCGTTGCTGGCCAGCTGACGAATGATGAACACGCCCTGACCCTCAAGGAGCATGACGTTAAGCAGAACGCAGATGGTTCTTACGACCTTGATGAAGCAAAACCGGCCAAAGAGGGCAATACGGTTAAGTATGACGCCATTGTTCCGGGCACGACCATTGCAAAAGACCCGACCGTGACGGTTCAGCACCTTACCGGCGATGCGTATCTGTACATCGTTGTGAAGGACACTGTCAATAATGCCGTGCTTACTCATTCGGTTGATGCGACTAAGTGGACGAAGATCGGCGAAAACACCACCGACGATACGGTCCTGTATAAGTATGCTCTCGGCAAAGTGGGCACGGAGACGGCCACCGCTCCGCTCAACGTAGGTGTTCTGACCGGCAATCAGCTCACAGCCGCTGCTGAGTTGACTGAAGGCGCGGCACTTGGCGAGATCATTGTCAATGCTTACCTCGTGCAGGCTGTTGGAACTGCCAACGAAGTCGCTGCTTGGAATGCTTCCCCGTTTGCAGCCACCACTGGCATCACCGCTGCCTAATCACCCTTCGCTTTTTCCCGTGTGACCATCACGCGAAAATAGGAAAAGGAGACACCTACATATGAAGAAGAAAACGATTCTTGTGGCTGCCATCGCAGTCATGCTCGTCGCGGCGCTCGTCGTCGGCGGCACCCTCGCGTACTTCACCGATACGAAGACCGCGGACAACACCTTCACCATGGGCAACGTCGCGATCACGCTCGATGAGACGAACGCGGCCCCAGATGCCCCGACCGGCAGCCGCGTAGACGGCAACACCTACAACGTCTACCCCGGCCAGACCGTGACCAAGGACCCGACCGTTCACAACACGGGCAGCAACGCTGCCTACATCCGCGCGACCGTTACGGTCAGCAACTGGGCGACGCTCAGCAAGGAGCTCTACCCGAGTGCGGAGCTTGCGGACACGCTCAAGGAACTGGTCGGCTCGTTCGGCGAGGGCTGGAGTGTTGTTGGCGCTGCGGCGGATAACTCCGGCGCTGTGACGTTCACCCTGAAGTATGACCGCCAGCTGGCCGCCGGTGCGGACACCGCTCCGATGTTCCAGCAGGTCACCGTTCCCGCCGGGCTCGGAAACGAAAATGCGTCTTCCTTCAAGACCATGACCGTTCAGGCTCAGGCCATTCAGGCGGACGGCTTCAACACTTGGGACGCTGCCTTTGCCGCGTTTGACAAGTAATTCCCCGGCAACCCCGATGGGGCGGCGCGCCGCGCCGCCCCACTCGGAGCCTACGGGCCCGAAAGGGGCTGGCTTCCGTCCGGCGCAGATGCCGGCCGGGCCAAAGCTTCCCCGGCCCCTTTCGGCCCTTTATTCCCGGTTCCGTGCGGGCGGCGGAGCTGGCGCCGTCCGCGCGCAGACAGAAATGATGATCCCACAAAAATTTCCTGCGTGCGCCCTCGGGCGCGGAGAGTTTCAGCACTTTTTTTGGACATTCCCTCGAGGAGAAAGGTGGTTTGTGCATGAAGAAGAAGTGGACCATCACGGCGGTGCTCGTCCTGGTGGTGGCGCTGCTCGCGGTTGGCACGTGGGCGTATTTCTCGGCCGTCGGCCGGGCGGATAACGTCATCACGATGGGCTCCGTCAAGCTTGCACTGCACGACGAGGACGGCACCGGCCAACCGTTTACGACGGTGAGCGCCATGCCCGGCAGCGTCGTGGACAAAGTGGTTTATGTGGAGAACGTCGGCTCCGGCGCATTTTACACCCGCGTGAAGATCACGCCTGAGGTGGTCGCCGCGAATGGCGAGCTTGTCCCGCTCACGGACAGGAGCCTGCTCACGCTCGACCTGAACGACACCGACTGGATCCCCGGCGCGGACGGATACTATTATTATAATGGTACGGTCGATCCGAAGGCCGCCACGTCGAAGCTCTTCAACCACGTCACGTTCAGCAAGGACATGGGCAATGAATATCAGAACACCACGGTGCATATCTACGTCACGGCCGAGGCCGTCCAGACGGCGAACCTGGACAAGTACGGCCCCATTGACGTGTGGAAGCACGTCGGAACGGTCGAGGCGAGCACTTCGAGCACGCAGATCGATCCGATCCCGACAGCCTGAGAAAGGAGGACGAAAACATGAAAAAACGCATTCTCTCGCTCGTCCTCTGCGCGGCCATGCTGCTGAGCATGTGCCTGTTCCTCGGCGCGGGCGTGACGAACAGCCTGACTGTTTGCGACAGCAGCGGCGAGGCCGTCAAGCGTGTTGACCTCCCGGTGAACCAGAAGATCAGCCTGACGGCACAGGCACAGTCCGCCGCCGAGAACGATGCCTATCAGTGGCAGATCCAGGCGGCGAAGAACGTCTGGGCCAACATCCTCGGCTCGGACACGCAGACGCTTGAGCTGAGCTACCCCATGGTGGCCAGCGCCCTGAGCGAGAAAAACACGGTTCAGATCCGCTGCAGACTGACCAGCGCCGAGACCGGCGAGGCCACGTTCAGCGATGCTGTCACGGTCGAGGTCACAGCCGCCACCGCTGTGGACACGCCCGCCTCCGTTGACGCTGCAGCCGCCCCGGTGCTCCGCAGCCCGGCCAAAGTCGCCGCGGCCGTGAACGATGCGCCGGAGTATAGAACGTACACGATCATCATCAATTACGTGTTTGCAAACGGGAACACGGCGGCTCAGTCCTGGACGGCAACGGTCGCAAAGGGCTCGGATTACAGCGCGATGATTACCAGCCCTACGGTCGTTGGCTATGCGCCGGATCAGGATGCGCTCGAGATTGATGTGAAGGGCATTCAGAAGGATAAAACCTTCACGGTTACCTATTACCCTGCACTGGTTGATTTTACCGTCAAGTATTACCAGCAGAACGTCGGTAATGACAAGTACATGCTCTCTGGGACGGAGACGAAGCAGGGTTATACGGGAGACCCGGTCAGTAAGTACGCAACTGTCACAAACGGCTTTGATAAGAACTATGATGGCTTCACGCGTCTGCTCTACGATGGCACGGCGACGATCGCAGCCGATGGCAGCACGGTCGTGGAGCTCTACTATGACCGTAACTACTACCTCATGAACTTCGACCTCGACGGCGGCTACGGCGTCGAACCCATCTATGCCCGCTACGACGCACCGATCAATGTCGGCGACCCCACCAAGCCGGGCTACACGTTCAAAGAGTGGACACCGGAACTTCCGAAGACCATGCCTGCGGAAAAAACTAGCAATAAGGCAACGTGGGAAGCCGGCACGACCAGCTACACCGTTGTCTACTGGTATGAAAACGCGGATGACGACGGCTACAGCTATGTTGCAGACCAGAAGGTGGATGCTCAGCCGGGCACTTCGGTCAGCAGCGGTACTTACAAAGATGTCAATTTCAACAACAAGGACACCAAGCATTTCACCTATAACACAGGCAAGGCCGAGACTGTCACGGTTGCCGGTGACGGCTCCACCGTTCTGAACGTGTATTTCACGAGAAATACCTACACGCTGACGTTTGAGGGTGGGAACATCAAAATTGTCTGTGGCAAAGTTGAGCATAAACATAGCCATGATCAGTGCTGCACGAAAACCGGTTGGCATCTTATCTGCAATTCGGATAAATGCCCGGTTGGTTACGAGCATGAACATACGACCGGCGGGTGGGGCACTAAATCTTGCTACCAAACTTCCGATTTGACCATCACCGCAAAGTATCAGGCAGACATCCACGACAATTTCCCCATCAAGGACGGGGATAAGACCATTTGGTGGATCGTGCCGGATAAAACAGAAACCTATGGTGAGCTCGATGAGCAAACATATCTTGGAAGCATTGATACTATGCCCGGCGAGAACATCACGTTTAAGAAAAAAGACGCTGAATCCGGTGCAAAAATTTACTACTATGTTGAAACGTTAAACGGAACTTCAGGAGATACCACCTACAATGGAAAGAATTACACGCAATATAAGGTGATTGATCTTGATTACAGTAGTAGCACTAGTTTGACGTACAAAGAAGAATTTCATCCCATTACCGGCTTCACGCAGGGCGATTCCAACCCGACCCTCCCCAAGGACGGGAGCGTGAAGATGAAGCAAAATAACTACCTCTACTACACTCGCAACAGCTACAATCTGAAGTTCTACAACTACAATGCGTTTGTGGACAGCAGCGACGCCAGCGTGCAGTACGAAGCACCGCTGCAAGACTACGAGTTCGAGCCTAACTATCCGGCAAAACTGGAAAAGAACGCATATAAGTTCGCCGGTTGGTACACGACCGCTGGCTGCTATACCGGTTCTGAGGTCAACTGGGAGACGGCGACGATGCCCGCTTCCAATGTGACGCTCTATGCCAAGTGGGTGCCGATGACGCACACGGTCAAGACCTATCTGACGGAGAACGATCTGAACGGCGGCACGGCACTGCCGGATACATGGGAGGTTTCCCACGGTACTGCCGTTCCGGAGAATCAGCGCCCCGATACACCTAAAAACGGAGAATATACCTTCGTTGGCTGGTTCTACAAGGACGACGCCAACGGCACGGAGCATGCGTTTGACTTCTCCATGCCCGTTAACCGCGACTTGAACCTCTACGCCAAGTGGATTGCAAACACGCTGGTGTCGTACACGATCCATTACCAGCTGGAGGACGGCACGACTATCGCGGATGATACTAAGGGCAGCGCGTTGGCCTTGACCACCAAGACCTTTGAGGCCAAGACCGGCGACCAGCTCAAGGACGGCTATCAGTCCGGCTACTTCCCGAAGACGTCCAGCCACTCCATCATCATGGACATTAACGGTGGGAATGAATACACCTTTGTCTATGAGCCGAAAGACGAAGTGGAATATACCGTCAAGTATCTGGAGAAGGGCACAGGAACACAGCTTGCAGACCCGAAGACCGTGACGACCCGAGATGCCGTCGTGACGGAGACATTCAAGCAGATTTCTGGCTACGCTCCCGACGCATACCAGAAGCGTCTGGTGCTGGCAGCCGAGAACAATGAGATTATCTTCTGGTACGTCAAGGACAATACACATGCGCCGGTTCAGATCATCCACTGGACGCAGAACATCGCAGGCGGTGGATATACCGAGTATCAGTCCTCCACGAACCTGAACGGCGTGATTGGCAATACCTATACGGAGACCCCGCTGACCATTCCGGGCTTTAAATACAATGAGAGCGCGAGTACTGCGAGCGGAAAGCTGACAGAGGCAGGTCTCGTCCTGAACCTGTACTACGACCGCATTGAGTATCCGTATGCGTTCAAATTTATTGATCGGGATACGGGAAAGGAAATCGCATCTTCCGTTACCGGCTATGACCGTTATCAGGCACAGGTGACGCAGACGGCGCCAAGCATTCCCGGCTACACACGGGTGGGCGCGGAAAGCCAGGCGATCAACATCGCCATTGAGGATCCGGCTGGCGTGGCCAACAAGAACGTCAAGACGTTCTATTATCAGGAGCAGACGGTCGACATCAAATATGTGGCTGTAGGCTCCGGCACGTTGGATAATCTGCAGGACATCAATGTGAAAGTGTTGACCGGCAGCGTGAACGGCTCCACGCCCACGCCGAATCCCGGCTACAAGTTCGTCGGCTGGTACACGGACGCCGGCTGCACGCAGCAGGTGAAGAGCAACTGGGTTGGCGCCGACAACAAGCTCACGCCGCAGAAGAATGCAAGCGGTCAGTTTGAGGCGGCTACTTACTACGCAAAGTTTGAGCGCGATGTGTTCGACCTGACGATTAAGAAGACTGGTGAGAAGATCGACCAGAATCAGACCTTCGTGTTCCGCGTCAAAGGTGAGGACGTGGATATGCAGGTCGTGATCACCGGCCCGAACAAGCAGGTGATCAAGAACCTCCCGGTTGGCAATTACACCATCACCGAGGACACGAGCTGGTCGTGGAAGTACACGCCGGTAGGCAGTGCCACGCAGGAGCTCAAGGCTGACGGCATCAAAGACGGCGCTGCAACTGTGACCTTCGTAAACGAAAATAAGGGCACCAACTGGCTCACGAGCATTGCCGATGTTATCAACAAGTGGCTCAGTGCAGATGAAGTCCAGCAGCTTCCGGGTAAGAACTGAATAGGAGGGATGACACATGAAACGTATCTTTAACGGTTCAGGCGGGAGAAAAGCCGCGCTCATCCTCTCCCTGTGCCTGATCTTCGCGCTGGCAGTCGGCACCACGGTTGCCTTGCTGGTCGCGCACACCAACGCGGTGACAAACACGTTTACCGCCGCCGAGTCCGGCACGCACATTGAAGAAAAAACGGAAGGCGGCGAAAAGTCCAGCATCATCGTCCAAAACACCGGCACGGCCACGTCCTATGTCCGCGTCAAACTGGTCATGAACTGGGTGGATAAGAGCGGCAATGTTTCCGCCGAGCCGGTGAACATCACAGTCCGCTACGATACTACCAACTGGTTCGAGCAGGACAGCATTTACTACTACAAGACGCCGGTCGGACCGAATATGACGACCGATAACCTGCTGCAGACAAACTCGCCCATCACCGAGCCGACGGAGGGCAAGCCCGATGGCTGTCACCTCGAGGTGACGGTGCTGGCCGAGAGCATTCAGGCCGCACCGAGCACGGCTGTGGAAGGCGCATGGACGGCGGTCAAAGTCGGCTCGGACAGCTGCTTAACACTGAAAGACACCACGACACCATAAGGAGGGCAACGGTATGAAACACAAAAAGCTTACCATGATCGTCGCCCTCGTGCTGGTGGCCGCGCTGGCCGCCGGACTGGGCATCTGGGCGACGGGCGAGGCGAACATCCCCACCGTCACGTACTATGACGGCTCGGACGGCACCAACGCACACTTCACCTTCACCCACACCGGCAAGGGCTCGGACACGAACCTGTTCCCGAACTTCTCCGACTGCATGCCCGGCGACAGCCTCACGCAGACCATCCGTGTGCAGGCCGACAGCAAAAACGGTGTGCAGGGCGCAAAGATCTATCTGCGCGCGGAGATCGACGGCGACGCCTCTGCCAAGGAAGGCTCCGCCATCACGTACAACGATGTGCTCGATCACATCAGCATGACCGTGTCGAAAAACGGCGTCGTGCTCGCGTCCAACAAGACCGCGAAGCTCTTCAGTCAGCTCGACGCGAGCGAGGGCCTCAAGAGCAACGTCTTCATTGCCGAGGTCAGCCCCAAGACTGACCCGGTCGATTTGGACGTGACCATCGAGGTCGACCCCGCCATGGGCAACGCGTTCCAGGAAGCGGCTGCGCACATCGCGTTCGTGTTCTCCGTCGAGGACAACGAAGTGCCGCCTCCGCCGCTGGAGCGTGAGAAGCACGATGCGTACATCGTCGGCTACCCGAACGGCAACGTCGGCCCGAACGACAACATCACGCGTGCAGAGGTCGCCACGATCTTCTACCGTCTGCTGCAGGACGACGCGCGCGAACAGGTCTGGTGCACCACATATCCGTACCCGGATGTGGAGGCCAACAGCTGGTACAGCAATCAGGTCGCCACGCTGACGAACGCCGGCATCCTCGCCGGTTTCCCGGACGGCAGATTCGGCCCGCAGGAGCACATCACCCGCGCGGAGTTCGCCACGATCGCGGCGCTGTTCTTCCACGCGCCGGAGGTCGAGGGCGACGCGTTCTCCGATATCTCCGACAGCTGGGCGCGCGAGTACATCAACCGCGCAGCGGCCCTTGGCCTGGTCAGCGGCTTGCCAGACGGCACGTTCCGCCCGAATGCGGAGATCACCCGCGCCGAGGTCATGGAGATCATCAACAACGTCCTGTTCCGCACGCCGGACAAGGATCACTTCCTCCCCGACATGGTCACCTGGCCGGACAACAGCAACCCCGACGCCTGGTACTATGAGCCCGTGCAGGAAGCCACCAACAGCCACGATTATGAGCGCGTGAACAACACGTCGCCCGAGACGTGGACGAAGATCACGCAGCAGCGTGACTGGGATGCGCTCGAGGCCGAGCTGGCCCAGAAGTACCCCAACCGCTAAGCGCGCAGCGCTGACGGGAAACCCAACCATAGCGAACGCCCCCTGTGCACGGCACAGGGGGTGTTTTTGCGCGGCCGATGTGATTTTCGGCCGCAGAATGAGATCGTTTTGCGTGGCCAGTGAGGTGTGATTCCGGACGGCGAGGGTGCGGTTGGGGAGCCGCGTTTTGGTGGTTGATGTGCCGCGCTTTGCGGTACCGCTTGGGTGCGGCGGCCTCTGGCGTCAGGTTTCCGCGCGCGGCAGACTGGCCGCGTTGCAGGAATCGGCCAGCGTGTCCGGCTCGGTGTCGTCGGCGCGGCGGCTGCCACGGTGCTGGCGCAGGCGGTGAGCGCGGTCATGTGCCTGCTGTATGCCTTTAGAAAATATCCGGAGCTCCATCTTTCCGGACAGGATTTTCACGCGGAGGTCTGCGTATATGCGCAGCACCTGGGTTAGGGTCTGCCGATGGGACTTCAGTTTTCGGCGCTGGCAATCGGCATCATCGTGATGCAGCGCGCACTGGTCGGCTTTGACATCGGGCAAGACGGCATCATGGCGGCCGGAACCCCCGCCCAGAACAGATTCGGCGCCGCCAACAAGCTCAACAATTTCCTGATGTGTCCGATGAATGCGCTCAGCACCGTGATCGTCAGCTTCAACGCGCAGAATCCGGGCGCGGGCAGGCAGGACCGGATCCGGCGCGGAACGGGCAAGAGTCTGCTGATCGGGCTCGCCATGTATCTGGTTCTCGGCGGCGCCGGCATGCTCCTGACGATCAATGGTGCATACCAGTACCTGTTTATGAGCGCGGACAAGATCACGGCGGCCACGATCCGCTGTGGAAATCTGTATCTGTACGTGGATCTGTCCATGTATTTTGCGCTGATGATCCTGCTCGTCTTCCGCTCGGGCGTACAGGGCGTGGGGCATGCGGAGTTTGCGCTGGCCGCCGGCTGCGCCGAGCTGGTCACGCGCGTTTTGATCTGTGCCTTCCTGCCGAAGCTCGTCAACGGCGGGGCGATCGATTCGTCGGCCTCCGTGGGGGCGTACATTGCGCTGTGCTTCGCAGATCCGGGCGCGTGGATCCTGGCGGTCGTTTCGCTGATCTATTCGGTCACACGGTACCTGCTCGGCGGCGCGCACAAAAAGCCAAGCGGGAACGACTGAAAATCGGTATTGGCAGCGCGGACGGGACGGGCGGACGACTTTGCGGGAGCAAGAGCCGTTGACAAGCGATCCGCAGCAGTATATTATACTACGGGTGGGTACGTACCTGCCGGCAGTCAGGCGAAGAGTCTGACTGCCGTTTTTGTACCGGCCGAAGCGTGATCGGAGGGATTGTGTATGAATATTACCGTTTATCTTGGCGCAAATGAAGGAAACGACCCCGGTCTGCGCAAAGCGGTCGAAGAGCTGGGGACCTGGATCGGCAGCAGCGGAAACGCGCTGGTCTACGGCGGCTCCAGATCCGGACTGATGGGTGCGATCGCGGACAGCGTTTTGCTCTCCGGCGGTGAAGTGACCGGCGTCGAGCCGCGGTGCTTCATCGAAAACGAATTCCAGCACGACGGCCTGACCAGGCTGATCGTGACCGAGGACATGACGGAGCGCAAACGCAAAATGATCGAGCTCGGCGATGCCTTTATCGCCTTCCCCGGCGGCACGGGAACGCTCGAGGAGATCACGGAGGTCATGTCGAAGGTGTCTCTGAAGCATCTGGACGCGCCGTGCATTCTCTACAACCTGAACGGTTACTACAATGCGCTGCAGGCGCTTCTTGGGCATATGATCGAAAAGGGACTGTCGTCCGAGGAGCGGCAGGAGGGCATTTATTTTGCCGGAGACCTTGAGGAGATCCGGCACATCTTGAGTCTCGCGTGATTTCCGACCGTCTCCTGAATATGCAAAGATCCCCTCCGTGTGCAGGAAAGCACACGGAGGGGATCTGCTTTTTATAAAGTTTGTTTGGCTGCATGCCGGCCTTTACGCGGCCGCCTCAGCCCAGATACTGCTTGTTGTAGTTGTTCTGGATGCAGGAGATGACCTTCGTGATGACGGTGTTGAACGGGGTGGGCACGCCCAGCCGCTCGCCGTAGCGCGCGATGGCACCGTTGAGCACGGAGATCTCCGTCTGGCGCTGGTGCAGCACGGCGTCCTGCGCCATGGAGGGATAGTAGTTGCCGAGGTTTGCGACGATGTTCGGCTCCTCCTTTTCCATGAGCGGCCAGAGGTCGCCGATGCCGAGCGCCTGCGCGACAGCGCAGCCCTCTTTCCAGACGTGCATGACGATGTCGTGGCCGTAGGGGTCGGCGAACGTCTCCTTCACCTTCAGGCGCATGACGGCGCTTACGCCATTGTAGCCGCTGTTGGCGATGACTTTCTTCCAGATGTACGGACGCACGTCTTCGTCAAAGCTCGCATTGCAGCCGCCCGCCTGGAAGCACGCCTCGAGCGCCTTGCCGGCGGCGTCGGCCTTCGGGTTGTTGTGCACGGCGCCGAAGTGCATCTGGATGCCCTTTTCCGGCTTGCTCACGCACACGCCGGGGCCGGCCAGTTCCGTGCCGATCAGGCCGCTGCCGTAGAGGATGCGGTCGGTCTCCACGAACTGGGCGAGCACCTCGTCGTTGCCGAGGCCGTTCTGCAGCGAGACGACAACCGTCTCCGGCCCGATGCAGGGCATGGTGTCGGCCATGACGTCCGCGGTCTGCGTGGCCTTGACCATGAGGATGACCATGTCCATGGTGCCAATGTCGTGCGCGGTGGCGCTCGTGTGGAAGCCCGTGAGCACCTCCTCGCCCTCCGGCGTGCGGAAGACCAGCCCGTCGGCCGCGATCTTGTCCATGTGCGCTTTGTACTTATCGACGAGCCAGAGCTCGGCGCCGCCCTTGCGCAGATAGGCGGCGAACACGCTGCCGGCAGCGCCGGAGCCGATCATTGCAATTTTCATGCGTTTGCCTCCTTAGCAGACTGCCGGCCGGTTGTTGGCCGGCCGGCAGAGAAAATCCGGGATGGGAAATTACTTCAGGTACTGCTTGTCGTAGTTGCCCTGGATGCAGCGCACGACCTGGGACAGGACCTTGCACACCGGGGTGTCGATGCCCAGCTGCTCACCGTACTCGGCGATCTTGCCGTTGAGCACGTCGATCTCGGTCTGGCGGTGGTTGAAGAGCATGTCCTGGCACATGGACGGATAGTAGTCCGCGATGTTGGTGACGATGTCCTTGTGATCGTGGGCGATGAACTCATCGGCGTCCATCGGCACGCCCTTGGCGGTCGCGACCGCGCAGGTCTCGCGGATGACGCTGTGGAACAGCCACTGGCCGAACGGATCCGCCTCGACCTCGCCGATCTTCAGACGCAGGACCGCGCACACGGTGTTGACGGTGGCGTTCACGCAGACCTTTTTCCAGATGAACTTGTAGATGTTGTTGTCGGTGCCCGGCTCGCCGTCGCGCCAGTAAGCGTCGCAGCCGCCGTCACGGTAGCACTTGAGCATCTCGGTGCAGGCTGCGTCGGTGAGCTCCGAGCGGACCGCACCGCCGAAGTTCATCTGCACGCCGCCGGCCGGGGTGGACACGCAGTGTGCGGGTTCGGGCAGAGCCGTGCCCAGCACGCCGGAGCCGATAATGCAGCGCTCTTTCGGGAAGACCTTGAAGAGGTTGTCATCGTTGCCGAGGCCGTTGATGAGGGAGACGGCGACGGTCGTGTCGCCGACGACGGGCATGGAGTCCTGGATGGCCTGCTCGAGCTGGGTCGCCTTGGTCATGTAGATGATGACGTCGACCTTGCCCTCCGCCGCGGCCGCGTCAGCAGCGGTGGTGTAGGTGCGGAAGCCCTTGAGCTGGTAGTCGTAATCCTTGTAGCCGCCATTTTCCTCCTGATGGATGGTGAAGTGCATGCCTTCCTCTGCAACCTTCTTCATGTGGGCCTCGTAGCGGTCGATGAGGATGATGTCCGCACCGCCCTTACGCAGGTAAGAAGCGAAGACGCTGCCGGCTGCGCCGGAACCATACATTGCAAATTTCATAACTTTTTCTCTCCTTTTCTGATTCTGTTTGCGATATCTTCGGCCGCTGCAGGCGGATGCCTGACGGCGGATTACCGAACGGTGTTGGTGAGTGTGCCGATGCCCTCGATGCTGCAGGCGACTTCGTCGCCCGGGTGCAGCCACTTCGGCGGGGCAAAGCCCATGCCCACGCCGGCGGGCGTGCCCATGGAGATGATCGTGCCGGGCCGAAGCGTCATACCCTGGCTGAGCTCGGCAATCACGTACGGCACGTGGAAGATCATGCGGTCGGTCGTGCTGTCCTGTCGGAGCTCGCCGTTGATGCGGCTCTGGATCTTCCGGGATTTGCGCACGTCGAATTCCTCCGGCGTGACGATCCACGGGCCCATCGGCGTGAAGCCGTCGAGACTCTTGCCGCGGTACCACTGCTTGTGCTGGTTCTGGATCGTGCGTGCGCTCACGTCATTTAAAATAGTGTAGCCGAACACATAGTCCAGTGCGTCCGCTTCGGTGACGTTGTACGCCGCCTTGCCGATGATGACGGCCAGCTCCGCCTCATAGTCGAGGTCTGCGACGAGATCATTGTGGCTGAGGATGTCGCCGCCGGGGGCGACGGCCTCGTCCACGCGCTTGGAAAAATAGATTGGGAATGTATCCGGTGCCTTGACGCCCTTGCCGGCGACGGATTCGCTCTCCTTGGCGTGGTCAAAATAATTGATGCCCAGGCAGATCACGTCCTGCACCGGGCGGGGGATGGGCGCGAGCAGCCGCACGCTCTTGAGCGGCAGGGCCTCACCGCGCAGCACGGCGGCAGTGTCCAGCACCGGCCAGATGCCGATGAGCGCCTGCATGTCTGCGCAGCCCGGCACGGGATGCACGGCAGTGCCGGCCGCGTTGAGCAGGCCGACGGCACTGCGGCCGTCTTTTTCAAATGTCACGAGCTTCATAGCGTGCGCGCTCCCTCCGAAATCGACACGGGGTCATGGATGTGTACGCAAAAATGATGGTTAAAAATTCATCAATCGCGTTTGCCGAACCTGCCGGCCTGTGTCAAAAATATGCCAATCTCGCTTGTCAGAAATTCGACAAAAGATTTGCACTCCCAGCGTTGTTATGATAGCACGAAAGTGTAGACGCCGCAACTGTTTTCTTTCTGTCAGAGCGCCAAAATCACGCAAAAGATTACAAAAACGCCAGAATCAGAGTGCATAAAAATACATGCAGGATTTTGTGCAACTCGACAATTTTCAGAAAATAACTGAAAAAAATTGGGGATTGGAAGAGGCTGTTATTGACTTTTGCGTGTGAGAGAATTATAAATTTACTATCCCGAGTTGTTAACGACTTGTTCACAAATTAACACATGGGCGTGGATTTCGAGCCCTGTCCCGGTTGGTAGGAGAGCACGAGGCAGGATTGAAATAAAAGAGAGAAAAGCAAAAAAGAGCAAAAAAGAGAGAGGTAAAAAATGGATAACAAAAAGCTCAAGAGCAGCTGGGCAGCCGCCTTTACCGTGGCGTCTGTCTGGTTCGGCACCCACGTGGGCGCCGGCTTCGCGACCGGCAACCAGGTCGTGAACTACTTCGTCCAGTATGGCTGGGCCGCGGGGATCTTCCC
>ERZ809114.492-NODE-492-length-24447-cov-4.901894_pt1 | contig 24447 bp, 19 predicted proteins | sample MGYA00520519_ERZ809114 | MGnify/ENA primary metagenome ERZ809114 (study PRJEB31570, sample SAMEA3212991) | Homo sapiens | biome: human-gut; feature: human gut; material: fecal | place: Sweden | collected 2011 ...
GCGCCAGCGGCGGAAGCCGTAACCGATGAAATATCCGGACCGTGACCCGAGTTATAGGCGCAAGTGAATCCGGTGATCGTAAGGTTTGTCCCGACGATATCGGAGTTCTGCTGGCTATCGAATCCAAACGAACGCCAGCCGTAGCCAATAGGCGGCACTACGGTTGTAATACTGGACCCGTTGAAAAGGTGCCACAGCTTCTGCGCCAGTTTAAGCGTATATCGCGCTGACAAACGCGTGTAGCTGTCCCCGATATTCGCAACGACCAGACGAATCGCATCGCCGTAGGTCATTTTATTGAGGCGCATGTGGGTTTCGCGTAACCGTTCCAGCCCGAAGTCGTCCGGGATAACATCGGACGCAGAACTTGCGGCACCTTGCACGGGCGTTCCATCCGCCAGCGCCGACTGATAGTGGTATGCGAAGTCTTCGAATACAGTAGACGTTGTCCCTGCCTCCACTTGCAGCGTGGTGCGCCGGGCGGTACCGATGGTGATCCGGACATAGTGGGTGTTCTCGTCGGCGGTAAAGCTGACCTGCGCCTGCCCTGCGCTCGCGTCACTTTTGATAAAGCCCTTGTTGGCGGTGTAGTACGCGATAAAGCGTGCGCCAACATTCAGTGAATACGTCTGACCCGGGGTAACTTTGATAAAGTCGCTGTAGTAATACGATGTGCCGCCGGGAACGATCACCCCGGATTCGTTGATATACCCCGCCTGCGATGTGCGGTAGTTATAGAGGTTTTTCCCGACCTGGAACAGCCCCTGCTGCACAAAGTCGAGTGTTAGCGAACTGGTGTCGATAATAGCCCCCGGGACGGAAACAGGAGTGCCGTCGTCTAGTACGGAACGAAGAACGTTAACATAAGCGCTGAACGGCGGCAGATACGGGTCACTCACCACCATCATGGTATCCACGTTCGATACAAGCGTTGTTACCCGCATATAAGCGGCACCGGCTGGCGCAGTGACGCTGGTCACAGCCGTGACGGTATTCATGAACTGCTTACTGGCGTTATAGAACGCCACGAAGCGCATGGACAACGACGATTTGTATGTAGTGCCGGGCGTTACCGGGATATAGCCGCTGTAACGGTATTCAGCACCGCTCGATGACGCCGCGGGGATCACCGAACCGTATTCGTTGATGTATCCGTAGGTCGTGTCGTTCTTGTTATAGAGGTTTACGCCCGCTTTAAAGATGGCATCTTTTGTCAGCGCTGCCGCCAGGCCCGTGAAAGAGAGAGGCTTACCATTATACGACGCTGGCGGCATCAGACGGAATGACTCGAACGACGTAGCCAGGGTGTTCTGCTCCACCTGCGTTAATGATGCCACCGCCGTCGGTACCTCAATACGAAGATAGGCAGCATTCGCAGGGATTACCAGTGGCGCTATGGCCTTATTGGTATAGCTTTCGTCATATTGACGGCTGATAAAAGCGCCATTCGCGTCATAATACGCCGCGGTTTTGTACTGCTGGTTCACCGCATAGCTTTTTGTCGCATCGATCGGGATGTAGCCGGAAACGGTGAATGTCGTATCGGAGTCAGTGAAGATCGTTCCCAGTGTGGAAAGATGCGCGCCGTCGATAACGTCCGTCGGGTCAAAGAGGTTCTTGCCGGGCTTAAAGCCGAGCGAGGTATATACGTTCAGCAAAGCGTTGTTAACCACCGGCCGGAACACCAGCTGATAGGCTTCATACCCACCGGACCCGACGCCGAACGACAGCATGTACACGTCCAGGTTAGTCAGGCGGATCGACACCCGGACAAACGCTGCATTTGCCGGCGCAGTAAAGGCGCTTACCGACGCTATGTCGCTTAGGTAGTTGTACTTGGAATCGTAGAACGTCACCACGCGGGTAGAGCGGCTTGAGGAATAGACCCGCCCCGGTGTCACGGGAATGAACGCCGAATAGCAATAAATTTCGTTAGCCGTCGGAACGCCGGTGCCTTCGAAGAGGTAATAGCCGGAAGTGACAGTGGCTTTATTGAACTTATTCTTGCCCGTCATAATGACGGCCATTTGCTCCGGCGCTACCTGAGTTAACGTCGGCTGGTAATTGCTTTTTACCCATGCGGAGCCAGTCCAGTAGTAAAAAATGCCAGTTGATGCGTCCACTGCCATTACGCCTGTCTGGCTTGGGGTATACGCCGCCAGGTCGGCATAAGACGGGAAGCCCCTGACGACATATTTATCTACCATGCTGTTCAGCTGTTTCGAATATGACGGCTTAGGCCCATACCCTCCGATCGTAACATCGGTGTTTTCATCAGCCGTCATCATTTGTCGCTGTTCCGCCGCGGCCTCCGACATATCCTGCGCGGACGCTTGCATCAGTTCATACAACGGATCCATATCTGACATTTTTGTACCCTCTGTTTGTCTTCGCGCCACTATATCACGGCCAAAACTAATCCGTTAAACGTAATATCCTTAGCCGAGCACGGGATATAGCGATACTGGTCGCCGAGGAATGCTTTAAAAATAAAGCCACGCGGTCGCCCTGGTTATACCGACGCAGGATGTTGATTGATACCGTAAATATCGCAGAGGCCACCCCCGGGCTAACCGCCCATGCCACGTCGTCGCCATCCTGCGGGGTAATGCCAGCGCCGACGGCGAACGCCGTATTATCCGGGATGGCGTTTCCGCCGGACCGCGCAGGTCTTACGATCCCCTGCACATGGTAAAGCCCCGCTTGAGGAATAATATAGTCGGTGTTATCGGTGGCGTCCCACCCGTTCGCCGTATCTGTGCTCACGGTATTGAGTGGCACCTTTACCCAGGCCGTATTATCCACCGTCCATGCGCCCGGATCGGACACTTCGACGAATGGCTGCGCAGTAAAAATCGTGGGCGGAATGGCCCATACCCCGCCGGAAAAACGATAGGTGCGGTTATTCGATAAATTATAAACGGCCCACCCTTCCGCCGGCGCATAAAATACCCACTGGCCTTCAATGCGTGCCGCCAGCTTACCCGCTTGCCCGGAAAAATCCCCCGTAGGCGATGTGCCGACGATGTAACGTACGCCGTCCGCGGTACTGGACGGCGCGTTAGCGATATTCAGGACTGCCGCGTTTACCACGGCATCCAGCTTTTTCATATTGGCGTCCATTCCCGGCTTCCAGCCACTTTCGCCTAAATCCCACCCGTAGTTCATGCCCAGGTTCGGGCCGGTTTTCTGCACCATGGTTATGCTCCGTAAGTGAATCCGTAACTATTGCCGTAGCCCGCATCGCGTGCCGGAATAACGACGTCAAAGGTATGCTGAAAGTTAGTGTAGTTCCGGCGGCCGTCTCGCATTGTGTAAATGCGGATCTCGTAGGTTCCGGTCGACATGGCGTCCACGGGAACGTTAAACGACGTTCCGGTGATCCCTTGCCGCTGGTACACCATCGAGCCGCTACGCCACAGCTCGATCGTCACCGTGGTTCCGTCTTCCGGGATAATGTTGCCGGCATCCCATGGTACCTGAGTAGCCGCGTCCTGCAGCAGACGGTTTCGGTTTGCCCAGGTGACGGCCATATCAATGCCGTCAACGTTTACCGACGCCGGCCAGTATGCGCCGCCTATCTTCACATTGGCAACCGGGTACGGCAGCTCGTAACGCCCGCGCAACGTAATCGAATCCGTCGGGACGTTGTTAATGTCCATCTGGTCAATGGAGGTCTGCATCACCGGCCGGTACTGCACCGTCTCACCGAATGACCTGACTGTCTCATCTTCCGGGAAGGTACTGGACCCGATGAAGTACACGATGGTACCCGCTGGCCAGTTACGCGGTTGAGTGTCCATCAGGCCGCGGGTAATGGTCGCCTGCTGCGCGACGTCCGCGAAATTCGTCACCTGGACGATCTCTTCGTTGGTGCCATCCGTGAGAAGCGCAAAGCTGTTCGTCTCCATGTCCGCCAGGCGGTAGCTGGCCGACGTATTCAGCTTCATCAGGGAGGTGATTTCCGGCACCAGCGCATCGGACAACACGGATTTCGGCGTCAGCGGCCCAACGGCGACCAGCTGCCACGATTGACCGGATTCCGAGGTGATGTAGGAGAACAGCTGGACCGATTGCGCGTTATCGTTGCCACCGGTAGCAATCTCCGTCGAGAAGCCAGCGAAGGTCGGCAGGACGTCGGCGGGCAGTCCGGCAGCACGAATAAGATACCAGAACGGGTATTCCCAGGTGTGGCGGTACGGGAACAGCGTCGCCGGTTGTGCCGGGTAGACCCAGCCGTTATCCTGCGAGCCGGCGAAGGTCGCCGAGGACCGCGAGAAGACGTCCTCTACGATGCGCAGGGAGATAGAGTCATCCCCGACTGCGGCAATGCTCACCTCTTCGACACGCATGACCATGTTCGAGATGCCGTGTCTCGGCCAGTTGAAGGTAACGTTCATCCCGGGTGCGATGGCCCACGCTTCGCGGTTCACCGTAACCTCGGCAGTACACAGCTGCGCGCTGGCCACCTGCAGGTCACGTTCGGTGAGCCGGATGGCCAGGTTTGCGTCCCGCACGCCGACGTACTCTTTTGTCGTGGACACGACGCGGCCCTGCGCCTCAATGTTGGCGGGATCCTGAACGGTAACAGTCTCGTACTCTTCGTTCTCCGGGTTCGTGTACTTCGTGCTTATCTCGTTGTACGTCTCCCCCAGTGCTTTCCGGGTGAAGGTTTTCAGGCTGGCGTTATCCGGATTGATGGTCAGCGCCGATGGCTCGCCAGCGCGAATAAGTTTAATCGTCCATAGCCCGGAACGCGGATCGAGATACGTCACGGCGTTAATGCATGACTTCACATCGTCAATGAAGGTGTAGAGGTCTTTGTCGTCATCCCAGACGAAGGATAGCCCGAAGCCCTCGTTATACAGAGTCTGCGCGGCAGAAAGGTATGCGGCGTCATCGATCGTGGCTGGCGCGTATCCCAGACCCCATTCCGTGTTCACCAGTCCTTCGCGGATGATGTGCGCCGGGTTCATGTTATCGCCGATGTAGCAAAGTTCAGGGTGCCAGTCGGCCCAGAAGCAGCTGACCTTGAACGACACGTCTTTCAGGTAGGCGTTGTTCCCGATGTAGTGGTCATGCATCAGCGCGACCGCCAGCCCACGATAGTTCAGCCCCAGGTCAGGTACCGTTACGCGGGGGGCGCCCCCTTTCCAGTTGACCTCACTCACGGAGTGTCCCTGCCATCGGATACCCTTCTCCTGGAACCATGCCAGGATCGCCGCCACGGAATACGACCCATCGGACCCGACGCCGATACAGCGCTGCCCCCATCCGCCGAAGCCGATTTCCACCAGCCCTTTCACGCCACCTTCCGAGGTATCGCCGCCAAACAGGCCGGTATTGTCCACCACCACAAGCCCTTGTGACTCGTCGCCCGGGTTATTCAACGTGCCGGACCAGGCGACCTTATCGGCCCACCAGATTTCCTGTATCTTGGCGATCGGGCCATGACAAATGGCGAAATGCAGGCCGATGTTGTATTTATAGCCGACGACCGATTTTTTCTTGCTTTTCCCGCCCATCAGTTATCTCCGTTGACGCGCTTCTCGGCGGCCTGGCAAGCACGTTCCGCCAGCGGGCAGCCGGTCGCCCGCATGACGTCTACCGGAGTGCCATTCTTAATGAAATCCCGAAAGTCCAGCCCGTGTTTCTCGAACCAGTCGCGAGCGCCATTAACACAAAGACCCGCCGGCGGCAGGTCAGTAGGTAATACGCGGATATCACTCATTTCTTGATCTCCGTTGTCCGTTGTCCACCCATCCATAACAGGTTAGGCGATTTCACGCGTACCGTCCCGAAGACTACGGGGATGGACCGGCCCGCGTCGACCGTCGGCACGTCGACCGTCTGCGGCGACTGGTTAGCGCTGGAGGTTTTGGCCCGCGGAGTCAGGGCATAACTGGCCAGCGACATCGCGATGGAAATGATGATATAAATGACCCAATCTGGCATGGCGCCCCCTAGAACTGGTTTGCGTTGAACGGGTTTTTGGTTGGGATATTGGCGCACCCGCCATAGTTATCCGCATTGTTAAACACGTTTTTACACGCATCGTAGGTATGCAGGCAACCCTTTGATACCGAAACTGGACGGCCCGCGGTCATATCCGAGATCGGCGCGATGATATTCAGCGTCCAGTTGCGGCCACCGTTGTTTACGGCAGACGAGATCGCCCGGATTTCGGTCAGGCCGTTTTTCAACGTGATGCGGAAGATGCCGCCGGTCAGGGTAGCCTCGGTCAGACCCCGGTCCTCGCTCGTCAGGGTAACAGACACCGACATTGAATTAGCGACCGACGTGGACGAACCGGACTCCGAATGCAGCGACTTATCGGCTGAACAGGCCCGACCGTAAAGCGCATGTGGGCATCCGCGCTGGTACTTACGCCGCAGACCTATGTTCAGCTGCGAGGTGCTTATGGACTCGCATGCCAGCTCCACCTCGGACGTCTCGACCATATTGCCGGACAAGACGCGCCCGGACCAGATCATCCGCATGTCATCATCGCCCGCATGGCCACGGTAGATATTCAGCGTCGTTACCCGACTCGGCGCACGCGTCACCACCAGTCCGGTGATATCGATGTCCTCCCGCGCCGTCACCGTCAGGGTCTGCTTATCCAGTGACCCAGACGTGACGATCTCACTGTGCTTTATCGGAAATGGCGTCCATGGGCGGCCGCCGTAGATCGTGAGGTCCAGCGCGGCGACATAACGGTACGCATTCGTCGCTGCATCACCGTAAATGAACTCGTAAAAATACAACGGTTTCCCGCTGTCAACACTATCTTCGAATTGAGGGTATGACACGTTTTACTCCTGGACGGTGATGAAGGCCGTCTGCAATTCGGCGATGCCGCGGGCATGCCATGTAAGTTCTATGGAATCGCTGGCCTGCCGCACACGATACATCAGGCTGATCCGCATAACTTCTGCCTTTTTGAGGGTTCCGAAAAGGTCGCGGTCCAGTGTGATAGTCGCCACGCCGGCAGACGTTGTAACGCCTGAAACGGCAGCACAGTACATCGCTCCCGAATACGTCTCGATCATCAGCGCGATACTTGGGTCATCCAGCAATATGCCTTCATCCGTTACAGCGCTCTGCTCCACCGGTATCTGATTCTTGGTGGTCATATCCCGCGCCATGGTGAGGTCATGGGACCAGGATGGCACCCAGCAGGCTACCTGCGCGCCGCGTAGCGCATAAAATACCGCGAGGATATCAATGACGTCATCATAGGTGAAAGCGGTCCATTGCGCCTGGAAAGTTCGACGTCCCGCATCCTCCGCATAACCCGGCGTCACCGCGGAGTTGTAATAGTCGATCAGGTCGTATTTCCAGGTATCCGCCACTGTCATCGCCGATACCCAGTTCGGCTTCCGGGTGATGACCATGCGAGTGTCGCCGTTCAGTTCAAAGGTCATCCGCGTAGTGTAGTTAGACGGCATTGGCGGCCAGGTAGGCCAAATCGCCGGGTCCAGTGCGGCGGCTCGACGGATATACCTTGCCCACCGGTGGCCCTGCTCGGCGAGGAAGACGATCAGGTCCGAATACGACGATATCGCGGGAGCGACGAAAGTATCGGTCTGCGGCAGGATTGTGAAACCGACTTGCGCTTCCAGCGTTGTGGAGATCGCCCGGGACGAGGACAAATCGTTATTGATCAATCCGTACTGCACCGGCATAACATCGGCGCCCCGGGGTACCGGAAACGTAAGCGAATCCCGCAGAAAAACCGTTTCTCCCGTAATGCGCAGCACGTTCAATAACTGGCGGCTTTCGCCCGCTACCAGATAAAGCGCTTTCACGACTCCCCAGGTTGCCGGTGGTGCTTTGTCCAGTATCAGTTCCGTATCCCCCACTGCCCCGGCGGCCGCCGTACGGGACGCCATGTGCCATTGCGGTACCAGCATCGGTCGCCACTGGCGTTTTCGCAGGACCGCCTGGTACTGCGCCGCCTCATCTGCCGTGGTTAACGTGTGGCGCAGCGACAATGAGCGGCGGGGTTTGAGGCGCCGCGCCAGGCGTTGTTCCTTACCGCTATCCGCCGATATGATCTGCGTGGAGAACTCAAATGTTTCGGCGATGCCATCCTTCCAGTTCGGCTCCAGCGGCCACATGGAACGGCCGTAGATAAACCCACCTGCCGGGTCGGACGAAAGCGCTTCCGCTGAGTCGAGAAGACCTGTGATCCACACCCGCGCCTTCGCCCGCGTGGTGGCGTAGTTATTGTTCGACTGCCCGCACCAGTTGTACAGGTCCACCATGGCGTTAAGCAGTTCCGCATGCCAGCGCCCCTGCCAAACGAGGTTATCCGGGTCTGGGCTGAATGTGCCGGCCATAACGCCGTCAGTAACGTATGTAAAATCGAACATCTGGACGCATTTTTCTACTACGCGAGCCACTTCCGTTGATAGCGCCCCGGCCGCACTATTTGGACGCTGCAGTTTGTCCACGGCGATAGCCGCCTGGAGCGCGACCGCGAGTAATCCAGGCTCATATACTGGCGTCGGGAACGACCCATCCTCATTCAGCCGATTCGGTACCGTAAACCACAGCTTCGGGAGGGTGACAGTATCCCCCGGCTCATAGTCAAGCGCGGCGGCTTTGCGTATCGCGGCGGACCACGCGTCGGCGATCCCCGGGTTTGAAGGGATCCAGCAGCGGTCGTTGCCGAACCAACGGAGGGCATTGGTGGCGATATTCTGTGCCTGGACTTTTTGGTCACTGTTTGACCCGAGTCGTGCCATGTCAGCGGCGTCACGGGTGGCGACTAATTGGTCCAGCATGCTTTTAGCATCTATCGGCCCGTTCCAGCCGAAAGTATTCGCTGCACCGTATTCCGTTGACCCTGCCGCGTCGAAGTAAAAGACCGGCACGAAAAGGCCAGGTACTTTAGTCGGGTAGTTCGCAATCCATGCTTCCTGCGCGGCCTGCATCAGCGTCAGCACGTTACCCGTCGCCGTGGTATTGCCCTGTGCGGCCCATTGGCTCCCGATCTGCTTTCCTACATATGCCGGGGACCGCCAGCCGTTATCCCCCGGGGTGAACTGCGTTATGACCGGCACGGCGCCGGGCGTATACATCAGGCCGCTGTATTGCATCGAGACGTTGACCTGATTTACCGTGGCATCCCGCCCTTTCGTCCATGCGTTTTCACCCATCACATCGGAACCGATCGAGAAGGCTTCATATGCATCGCGGAAAGCACGGTTCTCCGAGTCGGTATCGGTACTCGGCTCAATCTCCACGGTCGGGGCGATACGGTATGCATCGCCGGGCGTAATCACGTCCCCATTGCTCAACGTGAAGTTATGACGCACCCCGACCAGGTAGTGCGGGATAAACGTCCCTGTATCCGAAGACTGGCCGCGGTAAAGATAGGAAATTGCTGCAGTCAGGATGCGATTGGCCAACGGTATAGCCGCCGGGCGGGGAACGATAATGTTCGCCCGCAGAAGCCCAGTAACCATCCGGAACTGTTCCGACGACGTTCCCGCCGCCGGATTAATGCCCGATGCGTCCGTCGTCGAATCCGTAAGGCTGTGCGCTACCAGCCCATCACTGCTGACCAGTGCATCATTGTCGGTTAAGCTCGCCATTCATCACCCCAGAATTTGTTTAACTGCCTGTTTATTGGCCTTGATGAAGTTAAGGACCACTTTGCTATTTTCCGGAGCACTTAGCCCGGCGGCGACAACCGATGCCGAATCTATCGCATTGATGACCCGGATATCCTGCAGATTAGATGATCCGGAACCACTGCCGCTACCGCTACCCGGGTTCATTATGTTGTTCGGGTCGTCTTTGGACAGGATCTGTTCGCCTTTCTGCGCGATGATTGGCACCTCATCTGGTTTAAGCCCGGGCAGGCCGCCATCATGGAAGCGCGGCGCCCCGACAAACAACGACGGGCTGACGGAGTTTTTCCGCTGCTGGCCACCAGTCGTTTTGCTGCCGACCATGCCACCGTTGTGTTTAGCCGCTACACCGCCCATGGACGTTGCTGCTGCACCGATGCCGCCGCCTATCCCCGCCAGGGAGTTCAGTATCATCTGCTGCAGGATCGCCTGCGCAATCTTCATCAGGAAGTCCGCGAAGAACTTGGTTACAGTCGCGCCGAGACTGCGGAACGCATCGCCGAGGGACATCGTGCCGCTAAGGACTTGGACAAGGCTATCCGTAACCGACTGCAGCCCCGTCGCCAGCCCATCCAGAACGCCCTGCACCACCGTACTATCCATCTGGGTGAATGTGCCGGTAACATCATTCAGGCCAGCGCGGATCTGCGCAATTTTGGCCATAAGCGCCGCATAGTCTTCCGGCGACAAAACATTGCGGAATTTCTGCGCCAGCTGGTCCAGGGTGTTTGCCGACTGCTGCAGGTTCACGTTCATCGTCGCATACAGCTCGGACGTCTGCTTCACCGCCTCATCTTCGGAGATGATGCCCGCCTGACGCTTGGCGTTAATCTCGTCCAGCAGGTTTTTCTTCGTTTCCTGAACCGCATTAAGCTGGTCTTCCACGCGCTTAATTTCTTCCAGCTTCGCCTGCGTGGTGGCGTATTCGAGATTTCGCTTGCGCAGGTCTTCGAACTTGCCCGCCAGTTCCGCCCCGCCAGAACCGAGTTTGTTCGCCTTGGCGATCAGCTGGTCGTACTGGGTGTTAACGGCCTGTAGCTTGGCCTGCAGCCGGTCGTCAAACGAGGCATTCGGGTCGACCTTAGACTGTTTGACGCCAACGGCATCATCAAGTTTTTCATACTGCGAGGTCAGCGCTGCCAGTGCGTTTTCCTCGCGCTTCGCGGCATTCTCCCGGGCCTTGCTGCCGTTTTCCATGGCGTTATAGGAATCCGTCTCTGCTTTCTTCCGCGCGGCCACAATCGCGTCGAGGCGCTTGATCATCGCCGCCCCTTCGTTACCGCCGATGCCCTTCGCACGCTGATACTGCGGCGCGAATTCCTCGTCAATGAGTTTCAGCCGGCCGGGAAGGTTTTTACGCTGCAATGCTTTCTGCGCGGCAATTCCCGCCTTCTTGGCCTGTTCTTCCATCTTGGCCAGGTCTTTCGTCATGCCTTTGATGTCACGGTCACGCTGGGTGACACCGGTTTCGGGGTCCGCGGTGAACTGGAATTCAGGGTTCTGGATCGCCTTTATCATCTCGGGCAGTGTGGCGATCTGCCGTTTGATAGCGGCTACCGCCGTCTGGTTAATACGGATCATGTTGTTGTTCATGTCCGCCCATTTCTTCTCGACGTCATCCCAGACCTTGCCCGTGGACTCCAGGAAGTCGCGGTGTTCTTTCGTCAGGTCTTCGGCCAGGCCATCCACCCAGCTCGCCAGTGTTTCTCCGACGCCCGGGATCAGGCGCAATACTTCCGCAATCCAGCCCATGATCATCTTCGTGGCGTCAGCGAATTGTGTCGTGACCGGGCGCACCCAGCCGATCAGGATGTCGTACAGCATCGTAGGGATTGACTCCCCGACAGCCAGTAGCTGATTGCCGAGGTTTTTGTAATCCCGGATGACCTCATCAACACCCTGCCGGAAGGTCGACGACTGGTCGTACATGATCGACCCGATGTCATACGCGATAAGCGCTGCGCCAACAAACGGGATCAGCCGGATAAGGCCGCGCAATGCGACGCCGAGAAGCCCGACAGCACCTTCAACCGTTGCAAGGCCCGACGCCCACGTCAAAAGACCGGCATAAACCGCCCGGATAAGCGCCACGCCTTCTTTTAGCACTGGCAACATCGTACGGATGGAGCCGACTAACCCCAGGACCATCCGCGTTATTTTAAGGCCGGCCAGAACGCCGAGCACCGTGATAACCGTGTCCAGGTTGTCAATCAGATAGACCAGTGTATCGGCCACGGTGCTAAATGCTGCCCCCAGTTTTACCGCGGCCTCCTGCCCATCCGAGCTGTTAAGGAAGTCCGTGACCTTCTGCAGCAGGTTGACGTAGGCGTCTATGTAGCCGGAGTCTGCTAACGCCAGCTGGAACATCGTCATGGCGTTACGGGTACGCGCTTCCATCGCGTCCACGCCTTTGCTTGCGGTTTCCAGTTGGGCATCTATAGCCTTGGCTTGTTCACGGGCGAAGTTTATGACCGCTTCACCTGAAACCTCGCCGTTTTCCATCGCCTTTATCAGCTCCGTCGTGGTCATGTTCATGCCTTTCGCGAACAGCGCCACCGCCCCGGGTAAACGTTCGCCCAGCTGGCCGCGCAGTTCTTCAGCGTAAACCTGCCCTTTCGACAGCATCTGTTCCAGTGCGCGGAAAATACCGTTCATATCATCCGCGGAGAGGTGGAAAACACGACCGGCTTTCGCCACGCTTTCGAATATGAATTTTGAGTCCTGCAACGACAGACCGACGGCTTTCGCCGCTACCGCGAACCGGGTATACGAGTTCGCGACCACTCCGATATCAATACCCAGCTTGTCGGAAAGACCGAGCATATATCGCCATTCGTCGTTAAGTGCCGCCTGGCTTTCCCCAACAACGGTGGAGATCTTAACCAGTGCTTGCTGACGCATCTTATACGCATTCACCGCACCCGATGCCTGATTAAGCGCGCCCTGAACGCCTACATACGCCGTGGCCAGCCCCAGGACCTCGCCGCGGATACGCTGCAGCATGGAAAGGGTGGTTCGTCCCTCATCCCGGAAAAGAGAGAAGGCTTTTGTACCGTCTCGCGTAGCACCAGCGTTATTCCGCAATGCCTGCGTTAAGGAGTTTATCGAACTGGTAGTCTGCCGGCTCGTAGAAATCAGCGCTTGTTCTGCGCTATCCAAATTACGGGTATCAATGCCTGCCGCCCGCAAAGCCGATTGTGTCGTACGCGCAGCGGTCCCGGTATCCCTCAATGACCGGGCGGCCGCCGCAAGTCTCTGCTGTGCCGCCTGCATCCGGACCGACAATTCACCCGTGTCGGTAGTGGCCGTTCGCATTTGCTGCGCTAATCCCTGTACCGCCCCCATTGCTGTGCGGTATTCCGCCCGCGCTGCCCGGATCGCTGCCACCTGCTGACGGTACATATCGATCTGCTGCGCCATGGCCGAAACACTTTTATTCGCATCATTCAGCTGGCGGATCTTGCCCGTAATATCGGTAATCTTTTTGCCGCTATTCGCTATCTCCGTCGCAAGGGTTGTCACCTGCTGCTGCAGTCCAGACAGCGTCCGGCGCGCAGCGTCTGACGGGCTTACGATTTGCTGGATTTGTGACGCCAGTGGCCCCATCTGCGACGTGGTGGTCTGTACGACCCGGCCCAGGGTTGAATACCCTTTTGCCGCCGCCAGTGCCTGCTGCGCTTGCTGCTGCAGACCCTGTATGACTTTATTTTGGGCGGCCGCCGCAGGCGCGGTGGCGATGATGTTTTCCTGCTGCTGCAGTACCTTGTTAACGCTCGCCACGCTGTTAACGATGCTGGACTGCGCGGCGCCAAGGTTTTTCGTCTCAATGCCGTATCGCTGCAGTTCTTTGGTAGTCCGGCTCACCTGCGCCGCCCGCGACGCCTCGGTGCGCTCTGCACGCTCTACCTGCCGGTTAACACGGGCGAGTTCGGCTTCCTGTTTTTTCGTTACCTTCGCGGCGGAGTCATACGCTTGCTGCAGCTGCGCCTGCTTGGCCCGTAAGGCTTCCGTCTTTTGCGCCGCTTCAACCATCGTGGCATTCTGGCGTTTGTACAGCTCCACAAGGGCATTCAGCTTTAACAGCTGCTGCCCGGCCTGCTCAAGTTTTTTGTACGAGGCTTCCAGCTGACGCGTCGAGACTTCGCCCCGTTCTGCCGCTTTACGCTGGTCGTCCTGCGCCTTCGCCATTGCTTCAATCGCGGAGGCCACGGCTTTAAGGGGTTTCTGGCTGAAATCCCTCGCCCGGATCCTTAGTTCGACGTCTTTGCTGTTAGCCATCGCTCAAGCCCTTAATCAGTTTTTTGTAGTGCGGGCCACCTTTCTTCCCGTTCATGACGGAGGCCAGTAGCGCCTGCAGTAACGTGCTTTCCGTCACCAGGTGCATATTCACGCGGCGCCGGGCAATCTTGATTTCAGACCACAGGTACCCCAGCGGGTAACGGCGTGCGTCTGGGTGTCCCTGAGACATCAGGAAGGACACGCCTTCCCGCAGCTCATTGTGAAACCGGATTACTTTTTCCCTTTTGCTGTAGACGCGGGTATCCGGCTTGCCTTTGTTTCCCTCATCAGGTCCATGGTCTTTCGTAGCATCTTTTTTATATCTTCAACGTCCGAGAAGGTCAGGCGGCCAACGGCTTTCAGCGCGTCAATCTGGGCGGTCAGCGGCAGGCGCTGTGCTTTCTCCAGGTTGGCTTCATCATCCGCCGCCAGCGCGATAATGTGGGCTACCAGGCCGGGCGCATCGTTAATCAGGCCCATGGCGAATTTGCCCATGGCCACGTAGGAGAGGTCGCTGCCGCCGTGGGTTTCATAGAGGTCGAACAGCCCTTCCAGGTCGTCATAGTGAACGCGGACGATCTTCGAAATGTCCTGGAATGACAGGCCGCGGACCTCGAATGCAATGTCGCCTTTTTTAGCGCGCTTAATGATGATCTCTTCGGTATCCGGGGTGAAATCTGACAGTGACATGGTGTTTATCCTCTTCGTTGGTTGACGTCGTTAATGTAGCACGTCAGCAGAAAAGCATAAAAGAAAAGCGCCCGTAGGCGCTTTCCGGTGTGACTGCGGTCTGCTCTTACGAGAAGGTCGCGGTTTGCGATACTGCGGACTTGCCGTTCGCCAGCGTTGCGGTAACTTTGGCTGTGCCGGCCGTCGCGCGGTTCAGCGTGGTGGTTGCCAGGCCGGTGCTCGCGGTGGACGCGCTCGCCGGGGTAACGGTAGCGCCGGTGTCCGTGGTGAAGTTCACGGTTTCACCCTGAACCACGGTGCCATTGCCGTCACGAACCGTAGCGGTAGCCACGATACCCGCACCGCCGGACGCCGCCGAAGTGCTCGCCAGAGACACAGACACGGTACGCAGCGTCGCCGGGTCAACGGTTGCCGCGGACGGCAGCACGTCAATGTACAGACGCTGGGTGATGTTGTTCAGCTGCAGCGCTTCGAACGAGAACGACATTACGTTCCAGTCGTCACCTTTCAGTGCGTAATCCCCGTCCGGGCGCAGCGCCACTTTCGGGAAGTAGTAGTTTTTGTTGGTACCGACCGGGTTGTCCGAGATGTAACGCAGGGCGCCGTAAATCTGATTAGTCTTGCCGATCACCATATTGCGGTTCTGCGCAGCGATATCACACTGGATGATCATCTGCTTATTGCCCGCGAACTCGGTGGAGTCCGGCTCGATGTAGATACGGCCTTGCGCCAGGTCCAGCTCGTAGTTGCCAGCGGCGGTAACGACGGTCACGCCCGGCAGGGTGCTAATGTCGCCAGCGCCCGGGACGATTTCAGCGTCGCCATCCGCCACGCCCACCACAACGTTATCCACGTTGAACAGGCCGGTAGGTGTGTCGTCACTGGTACCGATCTGATAATACTTGCCACGCAGTACCGGCTTGAACACTTCCTTGACGCCGGTCTGGTCGGTCAGGGTCATGTTAACCAGATCGCCAAGGAACCACAGCGCCAGGTTCTCTGCCGCGATGTTGTCGCAGGTGAAAGTCCCGGTCATGCCGGCTTCCAGCAGGACGGAGGCGTCTTTTACGCGCAGGCCGTAATCCGACGCATAGTGGTCCAGGTTTTCCGTATCAGTGGTGATCGTGAATTCCGGGCCGTTGCCGAAGTACATTTCGCCGGTCTTGCGGTTAGAGTTCGGCAAGAACTTATCGAAATAGGTTTTCCCACGTCCGATCGTATAGTCGTTCTGGAAATCGCTTTGCATCTTTCATCTCCTGTTAGGGATTCCGAATATCTACTTTTAGTCCTACCCTAATAGGCAGGAAGAAAAACGCCGTGTCCGATAGTCCTTCCTCGGGCGGACGAACAACCGGCTGTGCGAGTGTCAGTGTAGCAATCATTCCCTTCAACCGATAGACCCCCGGGAATTCCGGGTTTCCGTTTTCATCCTTCGAGATGAGCATTGACAGACGCTTTTCGACGACTGCCACGATGTCGTAGATCGGGTCCGTTGGATTGCGCGCGTCGTCTGCGCACCACCCCTGAACCAGCAGCACCCAGTCATCCATCCGGACGGTCTGTTCCTCGTTAGCGAATTTCCCGTAGTCGGTTGCTTTCGCTTCCAGAATAGACAGGAACGGCATCTTTGCCACGTATTCCGCGCCGAAACGGTCCCGACCGCGGTACACCTTTCCCCGGAAGTCATACGGATACCCGTTATCCGGGTTTATCTCCTCCAGGAAATTCGTTAATGCTTTCAGCACATCGAGGCGCTTACTCATGATAACCTCTCGAAATTACGGAAAAACTCCGTCGCCACCATGTCAGCAATTTGCGGCCCGACCTTCTCGGCCACCTCCGAGAATACCTGATCTACCGAAGGGCCATACAGCAACGCTACCTTGCCAGGGACCAGCCATGATTTATGCTGCGTCCGTTTATTCGATAACGACTCCCCGGCGGAAAGTCTTACGGCAAGGCCGATGTTGTAGTTGTCTTCGGAAAGACTGGCGCCTTTTTTCAGCCTGACGAGAAAGGCGTTTTTCAGGTACGTGGTCTTACCACGCTTCACTCGAACGGATACCCCTTCCTTTCGCCGGCTGTTCACAACGCTGTTACTCGTCACGAACCGGGCCAGGGAGGTCGCCCGTTTACGTCCGGTGATGGTGGCTTCGAGGTTGGTTCTGGTGGCGCGCTTGGTGACTTTCAGGCGGTCGGGGTTGAGATACCCGGAGGGGAAGGCCACCTCGTTCAGCATGTTTTTCTTGACCAATGACATGCCGGTGCGCGATGCGACGGTGTTAATGGCCATCTGCATCGCCAGTTCAGTTATTTCCGGAAGCCGCTTGAGGTAATCACGCAGCTCCAGGTCGCCCACGGAAATAACGTTAACGGTCATCAGTTCTTCCTCGACACCTGCCAGATCACTTCGACCGGACCGACAATCGGTTCCTGCGTCTGTAGCACCAGGCCAACGTTGCCGTATCCTTCCGCCGTGATGATAATCACGTCACCGCCTTCCAGCGTGACGCCTTTCGCCTGCAACTCGTCCTGCATAAAAACGATTCGCTCGATGCCATCGATAATCTGGGCGTAACCGCCGCTATCCAGATCGCCGACCAGCTGCTGTTTGTTGTGCCAGCGCACGCTAAGGCCGTCGACAATGACTTCCTGCGAATAGCTTTCATACCGCGCAGATACAGACAGGGACGCGTGAACGTCCCTGCGTGCCTTCGCTTTGATTGCCGCGAAGTTAGAGGCCATATCAGACCTCTTCGTCCGCTGCGCCGGCCTTACCGCCTTTTTTGGTGGTGGCTTTCGCGTCAGACTTTTCCTCGGCCTTCGGCGCGTCCGCTTTCGCGGCCTGTTCTTTGGCGGCTTGCTCTTCCGCATCAACTTCGATGATCGGACGGTCAAGGGCGCCCGGGTTCATGCTGTTAATCGCTTCCAGCTCTTTCTGGGTGAAGTTGAAGATTTCACCGATAGCCGGGCGGATACGCTGGCCGTCGCGGAAAACGATGACCGTCTGGACTACTTTACGTTGTGGCATAATCTCTGTCCTTTAAATTGGCCCGCCATTATTGACGGGCCTGCAGGTGGTTACGGAACGACGGTCAGCAGGAACGACGCGTTCGGGTCTGACGGAACCATCAGCGGTGCGCCCTGAGTCATCAGGTATTCAACGCTCGGATCCTCTTCATCCCACATTTTCGGGAAGTATTCCAGCGCCTGATAGCCTGCCGATTTATCCAGGATAGCACCGAAGCACTTAACGCCTTCGATCGCAGACGAGATGCCCATGACGGCCTTCTGGTTCATCAGGTACTGTTCCTGGTCTTTCCAGTCGCGGAATTTCTGCGTGTTAACCCAGAAACGCATACGGCCGGCACCATTGACGCCTACCAGTTCGCCCATGAACTGAACGCCTTCGACATCATCCCACATACGGGTCAGGGTAGACTCGGAACCGCGGATGTTGCTGTCCATCAGGCCGTCTTTGCCCCACAGGTCAGCCCCGCCGACTTTAACGAACTGGTCCCATGCGTCGCCGCCGAACACGTAATCGCGGACCACAGTGCCGGACAGTGACTTATCGGATACCAGGCGCTGACCATCGCGCAGGTCGGCGATCATGTCCGTCAGGGTAACGCCTGACGCGGTCCAGTCGGAAGTCATGGTCAGCGCCGCGTCACGGCCAAAGTCTACGCGGGTTTTCGGGTAGTCCTGCCCTTCCACGTCAACATAGCCATACTGCGCAGCCTGCGCTGCCATCCATTCCCAGGTGTTTTCGTGCATCGCACGGTGCTTCATCAGCAGGAATGCGATAACACGGTCACGGCGCTGGGCGATAGACAGGCTACCGGTACCGAGCGCTTCGCCCGGTTGACGCGGAACGATCATGTTCGGGTCAATGGCGTGCTTGGGTTTAAGGTAAGCAGGTTTGAAGGTTTTGGTATTGTAACCTTTTTCCTTGATCACGCGGCCTTGCGCGGTAGGCGCTACAAACGGCGCGACACGGGTAACGTCCTGGATAACCTTATCGAACGCGATCTGGTCTTCCTGGAAGTTAATCTGGCGCGGGAACCACTGCAGGAAGAACGCCGGCAGGGACTTAACCTTGCGTTGCACTCCCATCAGGACGGTAGTTTCGTACAATCCAGCCATTTCTGCTGCTCCTTAGTACAGGTTGCCGATGTGGATGTTCGTACGTTCGAACACCGCCTGACGTTTCAGCAGAGTATCGACTGCTGCCGGCCATACGAGTGCTTCGTGGTTGAACACACCACCGATGTAATACGGTGCGTAGGTTCCCACGACACCAGCTTCGTTAGCGATACCGATGGCCGTCGCTTCCGGGGTGTCCGGGGTGGTCGGGTCAAACGGTACCAGTTTGCCAGCTGCGTTTTTAGCGATGACCTGATAACGCGCAAACGCGACTGCGACTTCGCCGCCGTCAGTTACGATATCAGCTTCACCAGCAAACAGCTGAGTGGGATCCCACGAACCGAGGTCGCCGTTACCAGCGAGATAGTTCGGGAGGCTTGCCATCAGGGAGATCAAAGACATGTTCGTCGCCTCTTACTTAGTGAACGAGTCGCCAGCTACAGCGGCCATCGCAGCCATCAGGCCATCGGCTTTACCCGGCTGCTCCTGATTTTCATTTTCCGCACCCATATTCGGGTGGTCGGCGTTATCCATCACCGTCTTGAACGGGCTATCCGCCCCTTTTTCCGGCTGATTGGTAGTCGCCGCTGGTGCCGGAGCCTGCTCGACCGCAGAAGCGCCCAGCATGGTTTCAGCATCGGCAACACTCATTGCGGTATTGAACGCAATATGTGACGCCAGTTTTGAACGGCCTTTCGCCGCTTCGCACCCCAGAATACCGGAAATGCGAGTACGTTCCGCCGTAGTCGCTGCCGCGGTCGCCGTGGCAGTTGCTTCGGCTGCTGCTTCTTGACGGGCAGCGTCCATTTGTTCTTGGGTAAACATCGCGTTTGCTCCTGGTTGTTCATCCGAGCCACCGGACGGCCCGTTTAGGAATTCAGCCACTGCCTTAGCCGGCGTTGTGACCGCATCTATTAGTCCGAGGGCCAGTGCTTCTGGGGCGTTATAGCATAATGCCTCGGTGTCACGCACGACTTTCGGATCTAAATTTCGGTTTTGTGCGACAAGATTGACGAAGTCTTCACGCATGGTGTCGACATCTGCCTGCCAGCGGGCCTTTGTCTCATCGGAAAGCGATTCGAACGGGTTGCCGTCGGCTTTGTGCGCACCGGATTTAATAATACTAACCTTAACGCCGAAGTCTTCCAACATCTTACTGATATCGACGTGCATCGAGATAACCCCGATGGACCCGGCGCCGCCCGACGGAATGACCGCCATTTTCGTCGCTGCGCTGCCCAGGGCGTAAGCCGCAGAGTACGCATTGGAGTCCACGACAGCGAATGACGGCTTCACTGCGCGGGACGCGAAAATCTCGTTCGCCAGCTCAAAACAGCCCGCTGCTTCGCCGCCGTTAGAGTTCACGTCGAAAATAATAGCTTCCACGTCAGGATCTGCCAGTGCGGCGTTCATCTGCGAGCGGATGAAATTGTAGCCCGTCACGTAGCCATAGTAATAGCCGCCATAGCGGTTAATCAGGGAGCCGTGGATCGGGATGATGGCGAAGCCGCCGGAAAAGGCGAAAGGTTTATTTCCGCTCGACGGCGCCATGCCGTACGCCGCGCATAAATTGCGATTGCGCTCCGCGGCGATACGTTCTTCGGCATCGAGGTCAAAATCGTCCTCATCGGCGCTCATCTGGAACACCGACTGGATATTCAGCAGGAAATTGGTGTCGCTTTCACGGACAGCTACCGGCGACCCGTTCATGCGCTGAACCGCTTGCATTAAGCTGGATCGAACATGTGCATTCATTGGTTCTGTTCCTTATCAGGGGTATCGGTCGCCGACGAGGAAGATGATGTCGTCTCTGCGCCTTCGACAACTTTACCTGAAAAATCCAAATCCAGCGATTTAATCAGGTTTTCTTCCCGCGCGCGCTGCTCAAACACCGAACGGAAATCGCCACCCAGGCGCGCAATTTCGGCTTCGTATGTCGACAGGCCATTCTTGATACGCAGGATCGCGGCTTCGGTTTCTTTCTTCTCGTCAATCTGGCCACGGCTGGCACCGATCCATTCAGCGTTGCAAATCGCATCACGGAACATCGGGTCGTAAAAGTCTCGCCAGGTCTTGCCCGGAGGCAGCGGCACATTGCCGTCGTTAATCTCTTCTTCCAGCCACAACGTATAGACCATGGACGCGAAGCGGTCGGCCACCAGCTTCTTACGGCTCTCCATGAACTTCCACGTTTCCGCCATCGACGCACGCGCAGAACTGTAGTTCGTCTTCGTGTAGTCGCGGCTGAACTGCTCATATGAAAGACCGAGAGCCGCGGCGATATTGCGCAGCAGCGATTCTTCATAGTCGGTACCGACGCCACCCGGTGTGCCGGCAGGTTTCAGGTTGAACTTCGTTCCCGGGAAGAGGTGCGGGACTTTAACGCCGTCGATCGAGATGTTCTTCGCGGCGGCCGCGTATTCCATCATGCTCGCCATGTAGGACTTAAAGTAGTCCGCAAAGGCGGTCTGCCCCATACCCAGTTGTGAGAAGACTTCCTGCGTCGGCAATTCAGATTCGATAACGGCGGCATACGTCGCATTAACGATGGCATTCTGCAGGGTGACTTCCTGGAAATTACGGGTCATCCGCATCTGCTTCAACGCCGACACCATCTCGCTGATCCCGCGGGTCTGCCCGGGCAGCAGCTGTTCGATGATGTGGATAATGCGCCGGCGGCCCCAGTCGAATCGCGCAGGCTCGCGCTTCCAGCGCCACTGGCCTTCAATGTTGGTGTAGTCTCCCGGGAATGCTTCGCGGAACCAGTACGCCTGCGGGGCGCCATACGCGTCAATCTCGACGCCCTTACGGATCCGGTCGGTATCCGTCTGCATGTCCGGGTTCGACAGACGGTAGGGCGAGATAAACTGAATGGCGGTACCAAATGGCCGGCGGCCTAACGCCCCACGCCCGGTAGACTTGATCCACTCGGCAGACCCCAGCACTTCCCCGGTCATCAAAAATCCGCCGACCGCGAGGCGAACCAGGCCGGTAAACGTGTTGACGCGCCGGGCGTCGAACCAGTTTTCCGGTGACTCTGCCGCCATGTTGAACCGCGATTCGACGATAGACTGGAACTCCTCTGCCCAGCCGTCCGGGGCGCCAAGCACCAGGGAATTCGGTTTGGCGTTCAGCTTGTACTGCGACCCGACAATGCTGTCACGGTGGATCGCCACGGCGCCAAAGGCGTAGCCGTCGTTCTGCACCATGTCCTGCGCTCGGGCATCGGCCATGTCCTTATCGCGGGCGATCTGCTGGTCAGGCGAGATTATCGCGGGATTCCAGTTGAAGGTTTCGCGGGTGTTTCGTTCAGCGCCCTCAAGGCCGCCGCCCGCTGCAGGTTTCGCCGGAGAGGCGTCGACCGTAGCAACCGCGGTTTTCTTGCGCGCGCGAGTGGCTTTCTTGACTTCGCTCATCAGAAAATAAACCTCGCTGGGCGACTCGGCGTGCCGAAGAAGGCTCTGCACGGGTCGGGTGAGTTAATTGCGTTCTGCAGCCGCAGAATATACGCCCACAGGCTCTGGCGGTTGGCCGCCGCGTTCGCCGTTCTGATCCACCACAACACGCACCGAACCACCGACGTTCAGCTGGTTATAGGCGTCCATAGCGTCATTCAGCCATTGTTGATACTTGGCTCGGCATTCATCTGGGGTCATGGTGGTCATCCTCATGCTAACATTTCGGCCAGTTGCGCAAAACTATAACCTGTATCTGGTTTTTCTGCGATGGCCTCCGGTTTATCTATTGTGACCACCAGCGGGTTTTTATCCCACTCATCCGCCCAGACGGGCGGGTTATCCCAGTCTATAGCTTCCATCGCGAGGACACGCCCGCTGATACACATCCCGATCAGATAGTAACTCAAGTCCCACGTTTCGTTTCGGGTACCCTGCGGGCATTGCCAGCCTTTTTCGTCGCGGTGCTCGGCGCACATCTCGCCGTATGCGTAGTCGGGAAGCCACGTAGGGAAATGATACATGCCTTTGCCGGGAACCGTCACATCGAGTCGTCCGTTAAGCATATCTTTAACCATGTTGGAGTTTATCATCAGCACCGGAACGTCACCGCGCGCGATCGCGTTTTTGTCCTTCCGGTTAGAGTCCGGCGTCGCGATATGGGTACGCGGGCTTTTCGGCATGGGGTCGCCTTTGACCAGGATGAATCGCCCGTTTTTCCCCTCGCGGCGCAGCTTACGATAATACTCGTACGCATTGGCCGTTACGCCTGCTGCACCTCCGGAGTCACAGGCCGTCATCTTGACCTGCATCACGCGGCTGGGGTCATCGGCCAGCGGATAAGTCTTCATCATGACCTGCTTTTCGATCAAATCCCAGTCCTCCAGGTACGCCGCCGGGCTTAACTTCTCCCGCTCGCCGTCTATATCGAGACGTTCGGATTTGATGATGTTGAACCGGTCAATCAGGTAAATATCGAACGGGTACCCCGGCGCCACGCCGAAGACCGCCACCTCAAAGCGGTGTTTCTGGACGTCAACCGTCGCCGCCAGGAAACGCACGGCGGGCGGGACCGTTTTTTCCGCCCACGGCTCTGCCCGGGCTTTCAGCATTTCCGGAACACGAACCGACTCGATCGACTTCGGCACATAGGGTTCGCCCATGTCGTTGTTCCAGAATTTTTTCAGTGACTCTTCCGACATCGTGCGCTCATAGTCATCGGACGCATCGAGGTAGTTCAGCACCAGCGTCTGCCATGAGATAAACGCCGCCGCCGTACCGCGCAGCCAGAAAGATGCGAATGTCGCCCGAACCGGCTCGCCGACCAGTTGCCCTTTCTCGTTTACCGTACATCCTTCCGGTACCCACATACCCCACAAATTCATCTCGTACTTCTCTTCCGGCGCGATTTCGCAGCCGCAGCATGGGCAGACCATTCGGGCCGTTTCTGCTTTTTCCAGGTTGGTTAGCGTTCGGCCATCGGCGGACTTGGTGTCCCACTTCATCAGCTGGAACGTCCCTTCGAAATACTGGTCGCAATGGGGGCATGGCCATTTCCAGCGCCGGCGGTCGCCGCGGTTGTAAAGCCCGACGATGCCGTCGCACGGCGGCGCTTCATGCGGCGTTTTCTTGATCCAGTTTGGGTCTTTTACCGGGCGGGATGGCGACGATTCTGCCGCGCACATGGCAAACGACCCGAAGGTCGTTGTACGTTTTGATGCGAGGTCAAAGGCGTTACCGTCGCCGCCGATGTCATCGTCGATACGGTCATAGTCGGTGATGATGATACGGCCCACCGGCCTCCCCGCCAGTTCCGTAACCGATGGGTAACTAAGCGTCAGAATGATCCCGGTGGTGTAGTGTTTATCGAATTTGTTATCGGCATCACGGTTCTTCATCAGCATGGCGCCTACTTCCGGGCTGTGCCGATGGAGTCGGTCCACGCGTCGCATTGAGAAGTCGCGTGCGGCGGTAGAAGTCGGGCAGAACACCATGATATCCATGGGGTCCACTTTCACCGAATAGGTAATGCCGTTGAGGATCAGCGCATCCGTTTTCCCGCTCTGCGCCGGGCCGACAAACGCCATTTTGTTGTAGTGGCGGCTGTTCAGCGTGTTCATCGGCTCGACCATGTATGGCGTGGTCATATTAAGCCAAGGCCCGACATATGCGCCGGGCTGGTTCACGTAACGGTATTTGGCGGCCGCCTCGGCGACCGTCATGCGCATTGGCGG
>ERZ809114.495-NODE-495-length-24180-cov-4.424539_pt1 | contig 24180 bp, 24 predicted proteins | sample MGYA00520519_ERZ809114 | MGnify/ENA primary metagenome ERZ809114 (study PRJEB31570, sample SAMEA3212991) | Homo sapiens | biome: human-gut; feature: human gut; material: fecal | place: Sweden | collected 2011 ...
CCAATGATCTCCTCCCGAAGGGTACCTATACCTTTGGAGAAGACGGCAAGATGGTCGTTTCGTAACAAATAGAATAAATGAAGCCCGCAGTCCCTGCTGCTGTGGGGACTGCGGGTGGAATTTGTGATGATGAAGCAACCAACGGAATCTGGAAAAATTGTAAAGAACGCGACCTGGCTGATTGCGTGTAAAGTTGTGCAGTCCTTATTGAGCTTCATAATTGGAACACTTTCCGCCAGGTACCTTGGACCGGGAAATTACGGGATCATTGATTATGCTGCGGCAATCGTCAGCTTTATGGTTCCGGTCGTGCAGCTTGGGTTTCGCTCAACCCTTGTCCACGAAATCATTGCAGCGCCTGACAGTGAAGGAAGGACACTTGGGACATCTCTTTTTATGAGCACTGCAGCAAGCTTTCTGGGGATTTTTGGGGTGATCGCATTTACTGCGATTGCGAATCCAAATGCTCCGGAAACAATGCTTGTTTGTGCGCTGTACAGCATTTCATTGGTTTTCCAGGCGACGGAAATGCTTCAATACTGGTTCCAGGCAAAGCTGCTGTCAAAATACATCGCGGTTGCTTCACTGGCTGCTTACGTGATTGTTTCGGCCTATCGTTGTTTCTTATTGATTACGCAGAAGAGCGTATACTGGTTCGCATTTTCGCAGGCACTGGACTATTTGCTGATATCTGTTTCCCTGTATGGGATATACAGAAGAATTTCAAAGCAAAAACTGACGGTATCATTTTCGCTTGCGAAACAGCTTTTTGAGAGAAGCCGGTATTATATTGTATCCGGCATTATGGTTACTTTCTTTTCTCTAACGGATCGGGTCATGATCACATTGATGCTGGGAAAAGAAGCAAACGGCTATTATTCGGCTGCGGTAAGCTGTGCAGTACTAAGTCAATTTGTGTTTGCGGCTATTGTGGATTCTATGCGGCCTTCTATTTTAGAAGCTAAGAAGACAGGATCCCCCAATTACGCTCCACAAATAGCCAGACTCTATTCTATTATCGTATATTTGGCGCTGCTACAAAGCATTGTGCTGACCGTAGCAGCACCACTTGTTATTCGAATTATTTACGGAGCCGCATATGCCCCGGCGATTCCTACGCTGAAAATCATTACTTGGTATACGGCATTTTCTTATATGGGTTCCGTTCGCAATATATGGATCCTGGCAGAGCAAAAGCAGAAGATGTTATGGAAAATCAATTTGTCTGGAGCACTTTTGAATGTGCTAGCCAACTACATCCTGATACCGCTTATCGGTATCAACGGAGCGGCAATTGCTTCGGTAGCAGCACAGGTCTTCGTCAATTTTGTGCTGTGTTTTATGGTTCCCTCCTTGCGCCCTGTTGGACAGTTGATAGTTGAGGGAATTGATCCGAGAAACTTAAAAAGAATGTGGTATGGGCGTTTTTCTAGCCCATTCCGCAAGATTAAACATTGATTGGAGTGTATTAGAAATGCCTCTGCTTGAACATGAGGTTCTCCTCATCACGGGCGGCACCGGCTCCTTCGGGCATGCGGTTTTGGATCGCTTTCTGACCACGGATATCCGCGAGATTCGTATTCTTTCCCGCGATGAGAAAAAACAGGACGACATGCGCCACGCCTATCAGGAGCTGTATCCGCAGCACGCAGAGAAAATCAAATTCTACATAGGTGATGTGCGGGACTACGGTTCCATCGCCCCGGCGTTCCGCGGGGTGGATTATGTGTTCCACGCTGCCGCCCTCAAGCAGGTACCCTCCTGCGAGTTCTATCCTATGGAGGCGGTCAAAACCAACGTGGCCGGTTCTGACAATGTGATCTCTGCCTGTGTGGAAAACCATGTGAAGAAGGCAATCTTCCTGTCTACGGACAAGGCGGCTTATCCCATCAATGCTATGGGCATGACGAAGGCTGTCATGGAGAAGAATGTGATCGCCCGCTCCCGGCAGATGCTGCCTGGGGATCCGGTTCTGTGCCTGACCCGATACGGCAACGTCATGGCTTCCCGCGGCTCGGTCATCCCGCTGTTCTGCGACCAGATCGACGAGGGGAAGCCCTTGACGATCACGAATCCCAATATGACCCGCTTCATGATGACGCTCAGTGATGCCGTCGACCTCGTTCTTTATGCCTTTGCGCACGGCGAGCAGGGAGACCTGTTTGTGCAGAAGGCCCCCGCTGCGACCATCGAGACTCTGGCGCAGGCTGTGCTGGAGCTGAAGCACTCCGACCTTGGCACGACGATCATCGGAACGCGGCATGGCGAAAAGCTCTTTGAGGTGCTGGTCACTGCAGAGGAAATGATGCGGGCGGAAGATATGCCCGGCTTCTTCCGCATTCCGGCGGACAACCGGGATCTGAACTATGACAACTATTTCAGTAAAGGCAACCCGGAATTCGGCAAGATCGAGCAATATACCTCACACAATACACACCAGCTGAATGTGGAGGAAATGAAACAGCTTTTGCTGAAGCTGAAGCTGTTCGGAGGGACATGCTGATGAATGTGCTGATCACCGGCGCAAACGGATTTGTTGGGAAAAATCTGACGCAGCGTCTGTATACGCTCAGGGACCACAGAGACAGGACGCGACCGACTTTACAAATAGAGGAGATCTTCCTGTGTACACGGGAAACCGCTCCTGGTGTATTCACGGAATATTGCCGGAAAGCGGATTTCGTGGTCCACCTGGCTGGCGTGAACCGGCCCCAGGATCCAGAAGAATTTGCGGCCGGAAACACAGATTTCACCCGGACGCTGCTCGAGCAGCTTCGCAAAAGCGGCAACCGCTGCCCGGTGCTGCTGTCTTCCTCCATTCAGGCCAGTCTGGCCGGACGGTATGCCGGAAGTCCCTATGGGCAGTCCAAAAAAGCGGCGGAGGAGCTGCTCCTCGCTTACGGCAGAGAAACCGGTGCAAACGGGATGATCTATCGTCTGCCGAACCTGTTTGGCAAGTGGTGCCGCCCCAACTACAATTCGGTGGTGGCAACCTTCTGCCATCATATCGCGCGGGATCTGCCGATCACCGTTTCAGACCCGGCAGTCGAATTGGAACTGGTCTACATTGACGACCTGATCGACGAGATCCTGAATGCCATGGAGGGCCAGCCCCACCGGACGGATGGAGCATATTGCAGCGTTCCGGTCAGTTACCGCGTGACGCTGGGCGAGATCGTTCGACTACTCCAGACCTTTCACGACCAGCCGCAGACACTGTTGCTCCCGGAGATCCCGGAGGACAGCTTTGAGAAGAAGCTCTATAGTACCTATCTGTCCTATCTGCCGCCAGAGAAAATTGCGTTTCCGCTGAAGATGAATGTAGACGAGCGAGGCAGCTTCACAGAACTGCTGAAAACGAAGAACTGCGGTCAGATCTCCGTGAACATCACAAAGCCCGGCATCACCAAAGGGCAGCACTGGCACAACAGCAAGTGGGAGTTCTTTATGGTCGTGGCCGGACACGGGCTGATTCAGGAACGCCAAATCGGCTCCGATGAAAAGATCGAATTCGAGGTCAGCGGCGATCGGATCCAGGCTGTTCATATGCTGCCGGGCTATACTCACAATATTATCAATCTGAGTGAAACGGAAAATCTGGTGACAGTCATGTGGGCCAACGAGCAGTTTGACCCCGACCACCCGGATACCTACTTTGAGGAGGTGTAGCAATGGGAAAGCTGAAGCTGATGACGATTATCGGTACGCGGCCGGAAATCATCCGGCTGTCCGCCACGATAAAGTGCTGCGACCGGTACTTTGAGCAGATTCTGGTCCACACCGGTCAGAACTACGACTACACCCTCAATCAGGTGTTTTTTGACGATCTTGGTCTCCGGGCACCTGACTATTATCTGGATGCTGTAGGCGATGACCTAGGGGCAACGATTGGGAATATCATCGAGAAGTCCTACAAGCTGATGGTGCGGGTCAGGCCGGATGCGGTGCTGGTCCTGGGCGACACCAACTCCTGCCTTTCTGTGATCGGCGCCAAACGGCTGCACATTCCGATTTTCCATATGGAAGCGGGTAACCGCTGCAAGGACGAGTGCCTGCCTGAGGAGACGAACCGCCGTATTGTGGACATCATCAGCGACGTCAATCTCTGTTATTCGGAGCACGCACGCCGGTATCTGATGGAGTGCGGCCTGCCGAAGGAGCGCACCTTTGTGACAGGCAGCCCCATGGCCGAGGTACTGCACGCCAATCTGGACAAGATCGAAGCGAGCGATGTCCACCAGCGTTTGGGACTGACTAAGGGGCAGTACATTCTGCTCTCGGCCCATCGGGAGGAAAATATCGATACAGACCGCAATTTTGTCCAGTTGTTCACAGCGGTCAATGCCATGGCAGAGAAGTATGATATGCCGATCCTTTACTCCTGCCACCCCAGAAGCAGAAAGCGGCTGGAGGCGACGGGATTCCAGCTGGACACCCGTGTGATCGCCCACGAACCGCTGGGCTTCCTTGATTACAACTGCCTCCAGATGAACGCTTTTGCGGTGGTTTCCGACAGCGGAACGCTGCCGGAGGAAAGCAGCTTTTTTCTGTCTGTGGGCAAGCCATTCCCAGCTGTCAGCATTCGTACCTCCACCGAGCGTCCAGAGGCGCTGGACGCGGGATGCTTCGTCCTGTCAGGCATCTATACCGAGCAGCTTTTGCAATCCATTGATATGGCGGTTGGCATGCAGCGAAACGGCGATTTTGGTACCCCCGTGACCGATTATACCGCCGAAAACGTGTCCATGAAGGTCGCCCGCATCATCCAAAGCTATACTGGCATCGTGAATCATTTTGTGTGGAGAAAACTATAAACTATTTAACTCCCGTATCCTTCTTCCTAAGAGCGATTCTGAAGATAAATCATAAAAGTGAGATTGAGAGGAACAGCTGCAAACATGAATGAAAACCAAAAATCACCGAAAGACACGGCACGGACAGAAGTGTCACTTTGGGGCGTCGCCGGTCTTCTGTTGCGTAAAATCCATTGGCTTATTGTTGCAGGGCTGGTGTTGGGCGTAGGCGTTTACCTTGTGCTATCGCTTCTAGTTACACCGACCTATGAATCGCGTGTCACATTTTATGTGTACAACAATTCGGGTGGCACATCGTCGTCCGGATCGATCGACAAGAGCGACTTACAAGCAGCAGAAAGTCTTGCAACAACCTATTCAAAAATATTGGAGAGCAATTCTGTTCTGAATGCGGTTTTGGGTGACTTGAATAGTCCTCTGGCAAGAAAAGAACTTGCGCAAATGGTTGATGTAGCAGTCGTTACGAACACACAGCTTCTTGAAGTGGTTATCACCTCAACCGATGCGAACTTTGCCTGCAAAGTAGCGGAATCCTTTGCCAGTGTAGCTCCAGCTGAAATCGTTCGCATTACCAAAGCGGGTGGTGTCGAGGTCGTAGATCATCCGGAAGTTGCAACGGAAAAAACATCTCCGCGAACAGCATTTGATACCGCGATTGCGGTTGTGGTTGGCATGATTATTGCTGCCGTGGTCATTATCTTGAAAGCACTCTCCGATACAACGATTTATCTTCCGGAAGATATTGACAAGCTGGTCGGCGTTGCCGTTATCGGACAGATTCCAGAAATAGAAGGTGCGGAGAAAAACTACAAATACTGGGAGCTTGTGAATGGAGGAACAATTAGCTATGAAAAGAAAGACGATGCGGCAAAATCTGAAGAACAAAAGCGGGATCATTGCAAGCAACCGAAAACGCCTTCTAAACAATGAAACTCCATTTGCTATTCGCGAGGCATATGTCAAGTTGAGGACAGGCCTCATGTTCTGTATGACAAAAGATAAAGACCGTGCGTGTAAAACGATTGCTGTTACCAGTGCAAATCCTTCAGAAGGTAAAAGCTTGACCGCGGCCAACATTGCAATCAGCTACGCCATGCTCGGAAAAAAGACGCTTTTGATCGATGCCGATTTGAGAAAGCCAACGCAAAGAAGGCTTTGGAAATTGGATGTCTCAGCTGGCCTTTGTGATTTCATTGCAGGTATATGTAGGCTTGAACTGGTAAAGGTGAAAGAATTGCCTTTATGGATTGTCGGCGCCGGAACCATACCGCCTAACCCGTCTGAATTGCTTTCTTCAGATAGAATGGAGTCTTTTGTAACAGATATTTCCAGAAGGTACGACTATGTCATTATTGATACACCGCCAATCAATACAGTTGCCGATGCGCAGATCCTTTCTGCATTTGTGGATGGCGTATTGATCGTGGCAAAGTCCGCAAGCACTACAGCGGATGAACTCCGGGCTGCTGTCGATGCAGTTGAACGTGCAGAAGGGAATCTGTGCGGCGTGGTGCTAAACGATTTGAATATGAAGTCCGTGCGCTACTCCTATAAGTATAAATACGGTGGTAAATATGGCTATAAGTACGGTAGTAAGTATGGATACAAATATTCCAACGCAGACCCGTATGAAAGAAGATAGTTTTATGATCGACTTATCGCTGGATTATCACGCACATATTTTGCCTGGGTGCGACCACGGCAGCAGTAGTGTGGCCATGTCGCTCAAACAGATCGATATGGCAAAGGCAGCGGGCATTAAGACAATTTGCGCAACGCCCCATTTTTACCCCCACAAAGAGAGCGTGTCATCATTTATCACAAGACGGAATCAAACTGCTGACAGCTTATGGGCACAGATTCCAGAAGATGCACCCCGCATTCTGCTAGGAGCTGAGGTGTTGATTTGTGACGGAATGGAGCGCCTGAATGGTCTTCGTGAACTCTGTCTTGAGAGAACGAATGAGCTTTTGCTGGAGATGCCATTTTATCGTTGGCCTGAATCGATTTGGGATACTTTGTATCGACTGAACGATCTGCAAGAAATACGAATCGTGATTGCTCATGCAGATCGGTATCCGCCGGAGGCCATCCATCAATTGATTTCAGAGGGGATCCCTTTACAGTTGAATGCCGAATGCCTTCGGAAATATTCGCATCGGAAACGTTATCTTGAATGGATTCAAAAAGGGTATGTTTCTTATCTCGGCAGTGATATTCATGAACTTGGGCCGGGCTACTATGACTTTGATAAATGCAGGAAGCTGCTATGCCATTACTTTTAAAAACGTCATTCGCATTTGAGTTTCCCCGGATTGGAATTAAACTATGCAGAATACAGTGATAATCTACAACTCAAATAAACAGCTTGATATAAAAGCTCTACCGGTGCTTGGTGGCTGTTTGCTGCTCTCTGCAGCAGTTTGCGCGGCACAGATTCTTGGAAATTTAGCCTTCCTGCTGCTATGTCTGCTTGGATATCTGGTATTCACTATTTGGGCATGCAACAAAGGTGTTGCTTTCCCTGTTTTGCTGTACTTCCTTCCTTGGAGCCCACTGTTCAAGATGTACAACGGAGGAATTTCGTTTTTTACAATTGTACTTCTGTTATGTTGCACGGTTTCCCTTTTGCAAAATAAAATGTCTTTGCGGCTTTATCAGGTTATCCTTGCTGCACTCCTTATGGCACTGACATTAGTGACTAAGGCCATACAGCATAATCCCATTGGCAACGACTACTTGTGCTTTCTTATTATGTTGTTGCTCTTTCCGTGTGTAATGCGGAGGTGTGAAGGGGATGTATCCTTCTATCGAATTACTATATTCTTTGCTTGTGGGATCATAACGGCAGCATTGACCGCGCAGCAAATCGCAACATTGCCAAACATATCGCAGTTTATTAAAGTAGATTCTTACCTGACTGTGACACGACTGTCTGGCTTTTATGGAGACCCAAATTTCTATTCTGCGCATATCGCCGCGTGTCTTGCCGGAACGCAGTTGCTATTGTGTCATGAGAAGAGCCGACGCAGGCAAATTGTGCTTGCTATTTTAGCTTTGGTATTGCTATATTGCGGACTTCTCTCCGCTTCAAAATCATTTATTATTGTGACGGCGTGCCTGTTTCTTTTATGGGTACCGATCCTATTGGAAAAAGGAACTTCCAGCAGTCGTTTTCGCTTGTTTGTGGGGCTGCTGTGTGCGGGAATTATTATTGCTTCATCATCGGCATTCCACGCCCTGCTCCAGATTGTTGATGATCGTTTCGCGCAAGCGTCCAATTTGTCTGAGTTAACAACCGGACGGACAGATTTGTGGAGAAATTATATTCATGAATTTCTAAACAATCCTATAACACTGCTTTTTGGTGAGGGCTACACGAGCATTAACCTGAACAACAAAGCATCTCACAACACGTTGATACAGGTGGTTTATCAGTTTGGCCTGATAGGAATGCCGCTTCTTATTTCATGGGTTGTTATTTCTTTGCGGAACCTATTTACACAATTGAATGCGGGCCATGTGAAATGGAAACATGCGCTGCTGATGTGTGTGGGAGTTGTGCTGCCGTGGATGGGCATTGATATATTGCAATTTGATGAGTTCTTTTTGCTTCCTGTTTATGCAGTGATCGGAATTGCCTATTCGACACGCAGCACGGAAAACAAAAAACTTGAATCATCAAAGGGGGAGATATAGAACGTACGACCAAAGGAATTGTCATGATAAGCAGTGTGCTCACTGCAATCTTGGTACTCCTTTACCTATGACTATGACTGGCTCACGAGCGACCTGAAAATATCCGCGGGCGGCAGTTTGAGGATTGCCCATAACAAGATCTCCTGAAAAAACGTCTTTGTTCTGTATTTAAAACAGGGGAGGTGCATCGGAGAGAATGCGGGGAAAAGGCAACTGCGTATCCCGTTCTCCGGCTTTACAACATTTGCCCGGGTGTGGCATCATGCGGGCTAAAACAAATTCGCAAATAGGGGGGGATGTCTGTGTCAGACGCCAGAGAACAACCGGCGGTGCAGCCGCCAAAAAAACGCATGAGCCGCGGCACGCGTGTGCTGGTCATCATCGTGTGCATCCTGCTTGCCATTGCGCTGATCCTGGCCGGCACGGTGCTGATCCTGTCGGCGGTCGGACGCAATGCGCTGACGAACGACGACGGGGTGAACATTGCCCGCGATGATGTGGAGGCGCTTGGCTCTGGCACGGTGCGTTACAACGGCCAACTCTACCGCTACAATACCGACATTGTCACGATCCTGCTCATGGGTGTGGACGAGGAGGTCAAGCAGGATACCGGCGGCGTCTATGGAAACGCAAACCAGTCGGATGCGAATATCCTTGCGGTGCTCGACATGCGTAACCAGGAGCTGACGCTTGTGTCCATCTCGCGTGATGCGATGTGCACGCTTGACGTTCTTGACAGCACCGGCGCACACGTCGGCACGGCCACGGCGCAGCTGGCGCTGGCCTATTCCTACGGCGACGGAGCAGAGCGGAGCTGCGAGCTGACGAGCGCGGCTGTCTCGCGCCTGTTTTACGACCTGCCGATCCCGGCCTACGGCTCGATCTATATGCAGGGTATCCGCCAGCTTGTTGACAGTGTTGGTGGTGTGACCGTTACGCCGGATGCGAGCTTTTCCGGTTTCACCGCCGGACAGCCCGTGACGCTCACCGGTCAGCGCACGGATAATTATATCCGCTACCGCGCAGACTCGACCGAGGGCAACAACCAACGCATGCAGCGGCAGAAGCAGGTCGTGCTCGCGCTGGTGAACAAGATGCTCGCGCAGGTCAAGGAGGACCCGGCGAGCGTGCTGGCGCTCTATAACGATGTTCGGCGCAATATCACGACGAACATCAACACCGCCATGATGGTCTATCTGGCGCAGCAGGCAAGCGGGATGCATTTCTCAGGTGATATTGTCAACGTGCCCGGCACATCGGTTATGGGCGCGCAGAAGCACGCAGAGTATCAGGTCGATCCCGATGCGCTGTTGGAGATGGTCCTGGATATTTTCTACGAGCCGGTGGATGGTTGACTGAAAACGGTTATTTTTTGAAAATAACCCTTGCATTTTACACCGTTTCGGTGTAAAATTATACTAATATTAGAAGCTGTAAGTTTATAAATGGAGGAGTTACATAATGAAGCGTTTTGTGGCCATTCTTCTGATACTCGTGCTTGTGTTTGCACTGTCGGCGACGGCGTTTGCTGCCAGCAATGTTACCAGCCCGGAGAAGGGCAACACGAATCCGAATGTCAATCCCGATTCCGGCAAGACCTCTCCGCAGACCGGTGAGTCGTTCAGCATCCTGTGGGTAATCCTGGCGGCCGTTGCTGCGGTCGGAGCGGTGCTGTTTTGCGGCAAAAAGCTGGTTCGCGCCAAGTAAGATAGCATAACTATGATAACAAAGCTCCATGATTCGTTCATGGAGCTTTTGTTTTATGAGGTGAACGATGAAAACAAAAAAGATCCTTGTGCGCAGTGTGCTGGTGCTTGTGGCGCTTGCAGCGCTGTGTGCGTGCGCGTGGTGCGTGTGGTACATCATTCAGTACTACCAGGGGCAGTCCTTCGGCGACCGGATGCGCACCAACGCCCCGGATGATGCCGGCAGCTTCCAGCTTGGACGCGTGAAGATTCCGGTCGATTTCGACGAACTGCAGGCCATGAATCCGGATATTTATGCCTGGATCACGATCCCGGATACGGACATCAGCTACGCTGTGCTGCAGCGCGCGGGTGAGGAGGAGTATTACTCCAAGCACAGCGAAAACGGCGCATACTACAGCGGCGGCAGCATCTTCAGTCAGGACTATAATCAAAAGGACTTCAGCGATCCCATGACCGTGATCTACGGGCATAACCTGCGCAACGGGCGCATGTTTGCCCAGCTCAACGACTTTTCGGATGCCGAGGTCTTTGAGGCGCACCGCTACATCTATGTCTATCTTCCGGACCGGATGCTCGTCTATGAGATCTTCGCGGCCTATCCGCACTCAAACGAGCACCTGCTGCTGTGTCACGACTTTGCGGATGCGGACGATTTCACGGCGTATTTTGATGCCGTGCAGGCGCAAAAGAGTCTGCAGTCCAACTTCCGCACCGACGCCTGGCCCGAACCGAGCGACCGGGTGCTGACGCTCTCGACCTGCTTCCGTGGGGACAATCACCAGCGCTACCTCGTGCAGGGCAAGCTCGTGGCGGAGGCCTACGCCAAGTAACTGCATGCAAAATACGAAAAACCGGCAGAGCCAACGCTCTGCCGGTTTTTCTGCGTCCGGATCGCTCAGCCGTGCAGGCCGTTTTCCTGGCGCTCCATGTTTTCGAAGGAAATGTCATGAATCTGCTATATGATAGCAACTCTAACTCTATAAATAAAATGAAGCCTGTGCAACTGGGGTGCAAATGGGCCATAGGGAGTACGTTTTCTGTAAAAATTACGGTTCTTTTCCAAGTCGGAGCTGGCTTGCGTTGCCGGCTCCGACTTGTTTTCCGATAAGCTGTGCACGTATGCCGTGCGTAGGCAAAACAGGCATTCATAACTAGGACGTTATGAATGCCTGTTTGTATTATATGTGCGATTGTGCGCCAAAACTGCGCAGAAGCTATCCGATACTCTTTGACGGGCCGATGCGGCGAACCGTCCGCTCGTCAGAGCGACTCTGCTGCGCTTACTTTAGATTGACTGCCAATGCGCAGAAGAGTTCCATGCCGGTCTGCATGACGCTTTCGTCAAAATTGAAGTGTGCGTTGTGCAGCAGTGCGGTACAGCCCTTTTGTTCATTGCGTGTGCCGAGCCAGTAAAATGCGGCGGGGAACTCCTTCGCGTAGTAGGAAAAATCCTCTGCGCCCATCATCGGGTGCGGCAGCTCGATCTGATGGTCTTTTCCGACGACGTGATCCATAACAGATCTCGCGTAATCGACCATATCATTGTCGTTGCGCAGACCCAGTACGCCTCGTTTGACCTGAATGTCACATTCCGTGCCGGTCGCGTAGGCGACGCCCTGTGCAACGTGCTTGAGATTGTCGATGATGTAGGTTCAGGTCTCTTCCTTCTGGCAGCGAATGGTGCCGGCAAGATGCGCGCTTTCTGCGACGATGCCCTTGGCGGTCCCGGCCTGAAAGATGCCGATGGAGCAGACGCACGGGTCGAACGGGTCCGTATGCCGCGACATAAAGCTCTCCATCGCGGTTACAAATTTTGCCCCGGCAGAGAGCGCGTCGATGCACTCGTTGGGGCGGCCGGCGTGGCCGCCTTTCCCGATGAATGTGATGTCAAAGGAATCGGTGGAGGCGGCGACAGGCCCCTTCTTCAGCGCGACAAAGCCAGCCGGATAGTCATTGGAGACATGCTGCCCGAATGCAGCGACGATTTTGTCGGCAAGGCCGGTGTTTTGAATTTGCGGCACCATTTTGACGGCGCCGCCGAGACCGGGCCCCTCTTCTGCGGGCTGAAAAATCAGCAGAATGTCCGTCGGGAGCTCGTCCGCGTATTCCTGGAGGATCTTTGCCGTGCCGAGCAGCATGGCGGTGTGCCCGTCGTGCCCGCAGGCGTGCATTTTGCCGGGGACCTGAGAGCAGTAGGGGAGGCCGGTCTCTTCCTGCAGCGGGAGCGCGTCTATATCTGCGCGCAGGGCGACGATCCGGTCGTGGTTTTGCCCACGGATGAGTCCCAGAACGCCGAGTTCAGACGGGAGGATCGCAATGTGCTCCCGCTCGAGGAAGGTCTTTACCAGCTTTTCCGTTTCTCCGGTGTCAAATCCGGTTTCAGGATGTTTGTGGATCGTGCGGCGCAGTTCAATGACCTCCGGCAGAATTTCGGCGGCGCGCGCCTTCATGGCGGTGTGCAGGGAGGTGTGGAATGCTTCGTTCATGATGCAGTCTCACACCTGACTCAGTAGCCGATCGCGGTGCCGATCACCAGCATAATGGCGCCGAGCACGGACACGATCAGGAAAATGGGCAGGACAAATTTCAGGTAGGATTCGAACTTTTCGTTTGCGGCAAACACATAGGCCATCATGCTGGCAGACGTCGGCCAGATCATGTTGGACAGGCCGTCACCCATCTGGAACGCAAGGATCGCGGTCTGACGGCTGACGCCGATGAGGTCGGACAGCGGCGCCATGATCGGCATCATGGCAGCAGCCTGTCCGCTGCCGGAGTTGATAAAGAAATTGACGATGGTCTGGATCAGGAACATGATGACAGCGCTGAGGCCGGCGGGCAGACCGCCGAGAATGCTGGACATGCCGTACACCATGGTGTCGATGATGTTGCCCTGCGTCAGTACGAGCGAAACGGCTTTTGCCATGCCGAGCACGAGCGCGGCGGTGAACATTTCCTTGCCGTATTTCGTGAACATGGCGGCAATTTCATTGGGCTTGTAACCGGCCACAAGGCCGCCGATGATGCCGATGATAATATACAGACCGGCCATCCGCACCATGCTCAGACTGAACTTGACGGTCAGTACCACAACGGCGACGACGGCGACAAACAGCGTGAAGACGACCCACTTGTCGCGTGTGGTCGCGGCTTTCTGCATGTTTTCGTTTTGCAGCTCCTGCGTATCCGGCTTATAGCTGCTCAGGCTGGCGCTCGGATTCTTTCTTACCTTTTCTGCATAGATGACGACATAGATCAGGCCGGCGAGACCGAGGACGAGCCAGGTGATGGTGCGGAACGTCATGCCGGAGTAGATCGGCAGCTCACAGATCTGCTGCGCGACGACGGTGTTCGGGTTGGTCGGGCCGACCGCGAAGCCGACCAGCGCGCCGACGGCGACGACGCCCAGCGCGGTCATGACATCATAGCCGACGGCGAGGCACAGCGTAACCACGAGCGGGATGAAGGCGATCGGAGAGTTTACGGAACCGGTCAGGCCGCCCCGGACGAAGAAGAACGCGTAAAAAATGATCAGCATGACCACGCGGCCTTTTGCACCGGCCTTGCTGATGAAAGAGCCAAACACTCTCTCCAGTGCGCCCGTGGACGTCAGAATGCCCATGCCGGCGACGCACATGTAGATCAGAATGACGATGTTCGCCATGGAGACGAAGCCCTGCGGGATCGCGACAAACATATCAAACAGGTTGACCGGTGTCTGATCGATCCGGTGATAGGTGCCAGGGATGACCATTTTGACGTTATCTACGGTTTCACGGTCAAATTGACCAGCGGGGACGATGTAGGTCAGCACGGTTGCCAGCAGGATTATGATCAGGAGAATGATATAGACATGCGGGATGGCGTGCTTCTTTTTGGCCAATGAATTTGTGGCAGGTTTCATGGTTGCTCAGTCCTTTCTGAAGTGGCAGCATGTTAACAGTTTGTTTACACGTGTCGGATGAGGCATGTTATAGTCCGAAAGAATAAAAATGCAAAAGATATTTTAAATTTTTTCGTAAATTTTCGTATTTCTAGAGCTTTTATGAATAATTATGCTCGTTCGGTGCCGGCGTTTGGGCAGATTCACAGGATTTCTGGAGCAGAAATCCTGCTGTGCCTCCGCATCTGGGCACAGTAAGGGAGTGCTGCTCCTTGAGAAGAATGTCGGAACAAAACCATTGTATCCCCGTTGATTTGCGCTGGGAAATGTGTTACGCTGTCGTCGCTGGAAGCTCGGCCTTGGCCGGGAAATTTTTGCTTATGGGAAGACTGGTATGGACTATTATCTTCTTGCAGATATGACGGTGCAGATCGGCTACGAGCTCGCGGTCGCCGGGGCGGAGACGTACCGGGTCGAGGAGACCATGCGCCGTGTGATCGAGGCATATGGCACGGAGGGACAGGCGTTTGCCATCCCGAACTGTGTTGCGGTGAGCTTCGTGACGCCGAATACGAAGCCGCTGACCATCATGAAGCGCGTGGGCTACCATGGCAACGACCTCGAGCGCATTGAAAAGCTCAACGCGCTCAGCCGGCGCATCTGCGCCGAGGTGCCGGATCCGGAGACGGCGCAGCGCTGGCTCAAAGAGACGACGGCCGCCGTCCGCAGCTACGCCGTGTGGATATATTACCTCGGCAATTTCATGGCGGCGGTGGGCTTTTGCTGCGTCTTCGGCGGCACGGTGCGCGACTGGCTCTGGGCGGGGCTGAGCGGCCTGATCATCGGCTTTGTGACGCGCTGCATGGACCGGCTGGAGGTCAACCCGTTTTTCAGCACCATTGCGGCGTCCTTTCTCATGGCGCTGCCGGCGTATGTTGCTGCCGGCCTCGGCTGGCTCGACTGTGTGGCGGTCGTCATCATCGGCGCGCTGATGCTGCTGGTGCCCGGATTGCTCATCACGAACTCCATGCGCGACATCATCTACGGTGACACGAGCTCCGGCGTCAGCCGCATCGTGCAGGTGCTGCTCTCGGCGTTTGCCATCGCGCTCGGCACGGCGGCGGCGTGGCATGTTACGACCCCGATCTGCGGCCATGCGGAGGCGGCCGCAGCGCTGACCTATCCGCTCTGGGCGCAGGGTCTCGCGACGTTTGTCGCCTGCCTTGGATTTGTGATCCTGTTTAATGTCCACGACTGGGGCAGCGTTTTATGTGCGCTCGGCAGCGCGCTGACCTGGATCGTTTACCTGCTGTGCAGCAGGGCAGGGGGCAGTGTCTACAGCGCAAACTTCTTCTCCGAGGTCGTGGCGGCGGTCTATTCCGAGGGCATGGGCCGCTGGCGTAAGTGCCCGGTCACGTCGTATCTGGTCATTTCCAGCATTCCGCTGCTGCCCGGCGCCGGTATTTATTATACGATGAGCATCGGTCTCTCGGGTGAGGTGCAGGAGGCGCTGCAGAAGGGACTGGAGACCGCCGGAATCGCGGGCAGCCTGGCCGTCGGTATCCTGCTGGTGTCGACAGTGTTTCGTGCAGTAAATGCACGCAGGCGCCGCGCATCTGCACCCGGACGCGAATAAACAGGGGAGGGCGGCGTAATGAAGAAACCAAAGGTGCTTCTGTTTGATATTGATAACACGCTGCTGGACTTCAGCGCCGGTGCGATGCAGGCCATGGAGGAGATCTTCCGTGAGGCAGGTCTGCCGTATGCGCCGGAGATGTTCACCGTGTTTCAAGTGGAGAACGACAAGCTCTGGGCGCGGATCGAGCGCGGCGAGCTGACGATCGCCGGGCTGCGGGACGTGCGCTGGCAGACGATTCTGGCGCGGCTCGGGCTGGAGGCCGACGGTGCCGCAATGGAGGATGCGTTCCGCGTCCGGCTGCACGAGAGTGCGGTCCCGGTCCCGGGTGCGTCGGATGTGCTGGCGCAGCTGCACGGGAAATACCGTTTGTGCGCTGCGAGCAACGGACCGTATGCGCAGCAGGTGAACCGTCTGCGCCGGGCCGGGATGCTCGATGCATTTGAGCATCTGTTCATCTCTGGGCAGCTGGGCGCGGAGAAGCCGAGCCGGGTGTTTTTTGACCGGTGTCTGGCGCAGCTGCCGGGTGTTCGGCCGGAGCAGTGCCTGATGATCGGCGATTCCCTCACGGCGGATATTGCGGGCGGCAGGGCAGCGGGGATGCACACCTGCTGTTTTGATCCGGCCGACCGCGGTGCCGTCATGCCGCCGCAGGCGGACTGGCGCATTACGCGGCTGGAAGCATTGCTGGATATTTTATAAAGACGAAAAGGAGCGCTCGCTGATATGTGCGAGCGCTCCTTTTGCATATGTATCTATGGACGCAAAAACGCGGGTGCAGAGCGATCTGCACCCGCGCGGGTTTTATGCGGTTTTCGGGGTCAGCCGAAGATCAGATCTTCATGCAGACATCCCATGCACGCCAGATGACGGTGCGCAGGTTGCCGATGGCAACGCAGTCACCGACGCGGTGCACGTGACGGCCCTTGTCGCCAACCGGAGCCGGCACGAAGCCGATGCCGTTGATGACGTTGTCGCAAGCGACCTCGAAGGTCTTGCCGTCCTGACCCTTGACGGTGACGCCACCGTCGTGGATCTCGGTGATGGTGGAGTGCAGGTAGGTCGGAACCTTGTGGTACTCCATCGCGTCACGCAGGAAGGAGGTGTTGGCAAGGCAGGTGGCCTGAGCAGCAACCAGGTCGCCGGCGTACTCGACAATGATCGGGTGCTTGCCCTGGAGGATCAGGTCGTAAGCTGCCTCGCAGGAGGACTGGCCGCCGCCGAAGAACAGGACCTTGTCGCCGACTTCCTTCTTCTCCTTGAGCAGTTCAGTGAAGCTCATGGTCTTCTCGAAGCCCGGGATCATGGGCATGGTTCTCGGCACGGAGCCGGTGGCCACGATGATCTCGTCGAAGCCGCGCATGGTGCCAAGGTCGGTGACCTCGGTGTTGAAGCGGATATCGATACCCTGCTTCGCGACTTCCTTCTTGTACCACTCAATGAGTTCCTTATCGTTCTCTTTGAAGCTCATCGCGGAAGCGGTGAGGAACAGACCGCCGAGCTCGTTGGTCTTCTCGAAGAGGACCGGCTTGTGGCCGCGCTTCTTGAGCACGAGCGCGCACTCCATGCCGCCGATGCCGCCGCCGATGATGGCGACCTTCTTCGGGTTCTTGGTCGGGACGATCTTATACTTGTTGTGCTGCATGGTCGTCGGGTTCAGCGCGCAGCGGCCCAGGTGCAGGGAATCCTGCGTGCTCTGGATGTTCGCCGTGCCTTTGAACTTCGCGAAGTTGAAGCAGCCGTTGTGGCAGCGGATGCAGGGCTTGATCTCGTCCTGACGGCCCTCGAGGATCTTGTGGATCCACTCGGGGTCAACGAGGTTCTGACGCGCGATGGCAACTGCATCGAGACGGCCGGCAGCGATCTCTTCCGCGGCCTTGACCGGATCCATACGGCCGGCGCAGGCGACGGGCTTGTCGGTGAACTTCTTGATGTGCTCGACGTACTCGAGGTTGCAGTTGTCGGGCATGTACTGAGGCGGATGTGCCCAGTACCATGCGTCGTAAGTACCGTTGTCGCAGTTGAACATGTCGTAGCCGGCATCGCCCAGGTACTTGATGGCCTTCTCGGACTCAGCCATGTCACGGCCGAACTCTTCGAAGTCGGTCTCATACGGCATAGCGCCCTTGCCCCAAGCCTTGGTCTTGGAGACGACGGAGTAGCGCAGCGACACCGGGAAGTCGGCGCCGGCCTGACGCTTGATCTCCTGCACGATCTCGACCGGGAAGCGGAAACGGTTCTCGAAAGAGCCGCCGTACTCGTCGGTACGATGGTTCCAGTTGGCGATGGTGAACTGGTCAAGCAGGTAGCCCTCGTGCACGGCGTGAATCTCAACGCCGTCGACACCGGCCTCACGCAGCAGCTTCGCGGTCTTGCCGAACGCATCGACCATCTCGTGGATCTCTTCGACGGTCATCGGGCGGGAGAGCATGTCCTCCTGCCAACGGTTCGGGGTAGCGGAAGCGGAAGCGCAGCAGTAGCTGACGTCGATGACAGGCTTGGCAAGGGTGCCGAGCACCTTGTTGTTGTTCAGAGTGACCATCCAGGGGGCAACAGCCATGGAGCGGCCGAAACCAGCGGCGAGCTGAATGAACAGCTTGGAGCCGGTCTTGTGGTACTCGACCATGTAGTCGGCGAGTTCCTTGAACATCTTCTTGTTCTGCCAGAGCCATCTGCGGCCCATGGTGTCGCGGACACACTGCATGCCCGGGAGAACCAGACCGACGCCGTCCTGTGCACGGTTGAGCAGGAAGTTCGCAGCTTCCTTATCAAAGTGGCAGGGCTCCAGCCATCCAAACAGAGAGGTGCCGCCCATGGAGCACTGGACAATGCGGTTTTTGATTTCGACATTGCCAATCTTCCACGGAGTAAATAGCGCGCTATACTTTTCGTCCATGAAATACATCCTTCCTTTTTCTTTTATTACGAAGATGATTTGGCCGTTGCTCGCGGCAGATCATCGAACGTTTTCGTAAGCATGACACCGCAGTGCAGTGAACACGATGCATACATACTGTGCATATCATAACATACTTTTTGACAAAAAGCAATGAAATAAAATCGACCGGCTCGTATATTTTGCTCACAAAAAGCGTAAAAGTGTGACGCTGGAGGCAAAAAACGGCCGGAATTTCCAAAATCAGAGAGCACGACGGACGCGCTGCCGGACGTCGGATCGTCAGGCGAGGGAGCCGGCGGCCGGCCGCGTGCTGAAAGCTGCTAAATGATACCATATTTCAACTGCACTGTCAACTTTTAAACACATTGCCAAACGCAAAAATTCTACTTGAAATCCAGCGGCGACTGTGCTATGTTAATGCTATTCTTTCTTAGACCTACAAAAAAGATATGTATTAGGAGGCTTTGCTATGAGCAAGCAACTGAACCGGGAGGAAGCCTGGGCGCTGTTGACGGAATATAACCAGGATCCGTTCCATCTGCACCACGCCCGCACGGTTGAGGGCGTCATGCGCTATTTCGCGCAGGAGCTCGGCTACGGCGACGAGGTGGATTTCTGGGGCATTGTCGGCCTGCTGCATGATCTGGACTTTGAGCGCTATCCCGATCAGCACTGCATCAAGTCGCAGGAGATCATGCGCGAGCGCGACCTCGACGAGCGGCTGATCCACGCCACAGCCAGCCACGGCTATGGCATCACGGTGGACATCCAGCCGGAGCATGAGATGGAAAAGGTGCTCTTCGCGACCGACGAGCTGACCGGCCTGATCGGCGCGGCGGCGCTGATGCGTCCGTCCAAGAGCGTGCAGGATATGGAGCTCAAGTCGCTCAAGAAAAAATATAAGAGCAACGGTTTCGCGGCGGGCTGCTCGCGCGAGGTGATCCAGCGCGGCGCGGACATGCTCGGCTGGAGCCTGGACGAGCTGCTGACGCGCACGCTCGACGCCATGCGCGTGGTTGAACCGCTCGTGGCTGAACAGGAAGCCTGAATGCGAAAAAGCCGGGGATGTACCCCGGCTTTTTCGCGTCTGCAACATTCGACTTGAATTCCTTGTGATTTGGTAGTATATTATCCTTAGCATCTGCACACGCAGCTGTGCAGCAAGGAGGCAACGGATTATGGTCATCTCAACCAAGGGACGCTATGCGCTGCGCCTGATGATCGACCTGGCGCAGCATTGCGACGAGGGCTTCATCTCGCTCAAGACCGTGTCGCAGCGGCAGGATGTGTCCCTGAAATATATGGAGGCGATCGCGGCGGCGCTCAACCGCGCGAACCTCGTCGTCAGCCAGCGCGGCAAGGAGGGCGGCTACTGCCTGAGCCGGCCGGCGAGCGACATCACGGTCGCGGAGGTGCTGCACAGCACCGAGGGCAGCATGGCCGCCGTGTCATGTCTCGACGCCGGGGAGAACGGCTGCGAGCGCGCGGCTCAGTGCCTGACGCTGCCGATGTGGAAGAAGCTCGACGCCGTCATGGATAACTACCTGTCCGGCGTGTCCGTGCAGGACCTGCTCGACGGCAAAGCATAACGGCATATAAACCGGGGAAAGAAAAGTGCTTTTTCTTGCCCTGATTTTCTTTTTCAAATTCCTATTGACAATGCGGGAAATACATGGTATCATTTACCCACAAAGCAAATAGGAATTAAAGGAGGACAGTCTCATGCGCGTCTACGCAGACAATGCGGCAACCACAAAGCTATCCCCCGCCGCGAAGGAAGCCATGCTTCCATACTTTGACGAGATCTACGGCAATCCCAGCACGCTCTACACCCTCGGGCAAGAGGCGGCCGAGCATCTGCTCGCCTGCCGCACCGAGATCGCGCAGCTGATCGGCGCTGCCGACCCGAGGGAGATCGTGTTTACCTCCGGCGGGAGCGAGGCCGATAATCAGGCCATCATTTCCGCCGCCAGAAACGGCGCCCGTAAAGGGAAAAAACATCTGATATCCACCAAGTTTGAGCACCATGCGGTGCTGCACACGCTCGATAAGCTCCGCAAGGAAGGCTTTGACGTGACGCTGCTGGATGTGCACGAAAACGGCGTCGTCCGCGTCGAGGACGTGGCTGCGGCCATCCGGGAGGACACGGCGCTCGTGTCCGTCATGTTTGCCAACAACGAGATCGGCACCATCCAGCCCATCCGGGCCATCGGCGCGCTCTGCCGCGAGCGGGGCATTCCGTTCCACACGGATGCGGTGCAGGCCGTCGGCCACGTTCCCGTGAATGTGCAGGAGATGAATATCGACCTGCTCTCGTGCTCGGCGCACAAGTTCCACGGCCCGCGCGGCGTCGGCTTCCTGTACGCCAGGCGCGGCATCCCGCTTACGAACATCATCGAGGGCGGCGCGCAGGAACGCGGCAAGCGCGGCGGCACGGAGAACACCCCGGCCATTGCCGGCATGGCCGCGGCGCTGCGTGAGGCGGTCGACCACATGGTCGAGAACACGGAGAAGGTCACGCACCTGCGCGAGACACTCATTGCCGGCCTTTCGACCATCGAGCATGCCCGGCTCAACGGCGACCGCGAGCAGCGCGTGCCCGGCACGGTGAACTTCTGCTTCGAAGGTATCGAGGGCGAGTCGCTGCTGCTCCTGCTCGACCGTAAGGGCATTGCCGCTTCATCCGGCAGCGCCTGCACGTCCGGCTCGCTCGACCCCAGCCATGTGCTGCTGGCCATCGGCCTGCCGCATGAGGTGGCGCACGGTTCGCTGCGCCTGTCCGTGGGCGAATACAACACGGACGAGGAAATGGCATACATCGTGGACAACGTCCGGCAGGTGGTCGCCTATCTGCGCAGCATCTCCCCGGTGTGGGACGAGCTGGAGACCGGCGCGCGCCCGCACCTGATCTAATACAAAACGATATAAAGGAGGCTTTCCTATGGCACTGTACAGCGAAAAGGTCATGGACCATTTTGAAAACCCCCGCAACGTCGGCAAGATGCCCGACGCCGACGGCATCGGTGAAGTCGGCAACGCCAAGTGCGGCGACATCATGCGGATGTATATTAAGGTAGACAACGGCATCATCTCGGATGTGAAGTTCAACACGTTCGGCTGCGGCAGCGCGATCGCGTCCTCGTCGATGGCGACCGAGATGATCAAAGGCAAGCCCATCTCGGAGGCGTTGGCGCTGTCCAACAAGGCAGTCGTGGAAGCGCTCGACGGTCTGCCGGCCCAGAAGATCCACTGCTCTGTGCTTGCGGAGGAGGCGGTCAAGGCGGCCGTGAAGGACTACTATGATAAAAACGGCATTGCCTATGACGCCGCGCTCTTTGCAGAGCACGACTGCGCCGCCTGTCACGGCGGCTGATACCACCCGGCTACTTCTCTTCCCCCTTCTATGTTTTGCGGAAAGCACCCGTCCATTCGGCCGGGTGCTTTCTGTATGCCGGGAGAAAAAACGCCCCCGCAGGTTTCCCGGGAAACCTGCGGGGGCGCGGTGCGTCAGTAATAGATGCTGTTTCGCTTTGGCCTTGGTCGGAAGTGGATGCCCGACACCATGCCGAGCGCGGCAAAGGTCGTGAACAGGGAAGAGCCGCCGTAGCTGAAAAACGGCAGCGTGATGCCGATGACGGGCGTGATGCCGATGCACATGCCGATGTTCTCAAACGTCTGGAACGTCAAAAACGCGGCCACGCCGAAGCACACGAGCGAACCCATATTGCTGCCCGAGCGGATGCCGACCATGACGCAGCGGATGATGACGATCAGCAGCAGCACGATGACGAGGATGCAGGCGATCATGCCGAGCTCCTCACCGATGACGGCATAGATGAAGTCCGTGTGCTTGCCGGCGAGGGCGTTGGACTGGCTCTGTGTGCCGTGGCCGAGGCCCGCGCCGGTCCACTGGCCGGAAGCGAGCGCGATCTTGCTCTGGTGCGGCTGCCAGTTGATGCCGGTGTTCGTTGGGTCGATGCTGGAGTCATAGGGCGCGAGGATGCGGTTTTTCTGATAGTCGTGCAGCACGAATTTCCACAGCAGCGGGATCATCGCGGCGATGGCCGCAAAGCCGATCGCAAACCAGTGCAGCGCAAAGCCCGCGGCAAAGAGCATCACGAGGAAGATGAAAAAGAAGATCAGCGCCGAGCCGAGGTCGGACGACACGACAAGGATCAGCCCGAACAGCAGCACGAAATGGCCAGCCAGCTGCGCGACCGACCACACGGAGTTGAGGTCGTGATATTCCTTTAAGTAACTGATCTGCTTTGCCAGAATGACGATGAACGTGAGCTTGACGACCTCTGTCGGCTGAATGCCGATGCCGAAAAAGCGCAGCCAGCCGGTGTTGCCGGTGTTGTCGCTCACGCCGAAGGGGATCAGCAGCAGCAGAAAGACCACGTTGAACGCGCACAGGATCTGCCACTTGTCGGCCAGCACGTCCACGTCCAGCACGGTCATGACCACGAACGCGATGACGCCGAGGATGAGCGACGCGCTCTGCACGATGACATACTTGGCCGAATGGTACGACGCCGTGGCGCTCGAGATGACGACGATGCCGAAAATGGCGCAGATGAGGCCCATCACGAGCAGGAAGATGTCTGCCCGGTGAAAAAACTCCTTTGCGTAGGACATGACTTTTTTCATAATGGCCTCCTTTCCGCCGCGGCGGCGTTTTGAAATCGGCGCTTATTATATCACACAAAACGACTTTACGCAACGGGCGAAACCGTGCTATAATACTTCTTCAGAATCGGAGGGATACCATGCAGGAATATCTGACCCACAGCGAAGCGGAGACCGAACAGGCCGGCGCGGACTTTGCGCGCGCCCTGCCGGATGGCAAGGTCGTGGCCATGTACGGTGAGCTCGGCAGCGGCAAGACCGCCTTTGTGCGCGGCATGGCCCGCGGCATGGGGCTGACGTGCCGCGTCTCGAGCCCGACGTTCACGATCGTGAACGAATATGAGGGCCCCCGCGAGCTGATCCATTTTGATATGTACCGTCTCGGCAGCGCGGACGAACTGTTCGACATCGGCTGGGAGGATTATGTCAACCGCGGTTCCGTCTGCGCCGTTGAGTGGAGCGAGAACGTGGAGGACGCATTTTACGGCGACGAGGTCGTGGTCCGGTTTGAAAAGCTCGGCCCGACGACCCGGCGCATCACGATCACGGAAGGGAGCGGGAAATCATGCTGATCCTTGCACTGGAGTCCTCGGCCAAGGCGGCGTCGGTCGCCCTGTGCCGCGATGGGGTGCTCATTGCCCAGAGCCAGCAGTGCAGCGGCCTGACGCACAGCTGCACGCTGCTGCCGATGGCGGAGCAGCTGCTGAAAAATACCGACACCAGGCTTGCGGATGTGGACGCTATTGCCGTCGCGCGCGGGCCGGGCTCGTTCACCGGCGTGCGCATCGGGGTGTCCACGGCCAAGGGGCTCGCCTGGGGCGCGCAGAAACCTGCCATCGGCGTGTCCACGCTCGAGGCTATGGCGTATCACGGCCTAGCGGCGGGGGAGGGCGCGCTCGTGTGCGCAGCTA
>ERZ809114.499-NODE-499-length-24106-cov-19.451707_pt1 | contig 24106 bp, 27 predicted proteins | sample MGYA00520519_ERZ809114 | MGnify/ENA primary metagenome ERZ809114 (study PRJEB31570, sample SAMEA3212991) | Homo sapiens | biome: human-gut; feature: human gut; material: fecal | place: Sweden | collected 2011 ...
ACAGATACCGTTTTTACTGTAAAACCGTGGCCAATATTACTTGACCACTACAGTTTTGCCTTACCCGCCGACGGTGAACACCTACTGGCGACGTCGTGGCAGCACATATTTTGTATCAAAAGCCGGTGAGCGTTATCGCCGTGATGTGGCGCTTATTGTTCGCCAGCAGCGACTGAAATTAAATCTGTTCGGAAGGCTGGCGATCAGGATTATTGTGGAGCCACCGGATAAGCGTCGTCGCGACCTGGACAATATCCTGAAAGCACCGCTGGATGCGCTGACGCATGCGGGAGTGTTAATGGACGATGAGCAGTTTGATGAAATCAATATCGTTCGTGGTCAGCCAGTATCTGGAGGACGTCTGGGGGTGAAGATTTACCCCATAATGCATGAAGAGCAGGTCAAAAAATGAAACTGGAAGATTTACCGAAATACTACTCCCCAAAATCCCCTTGCCTGACCGATGCATCGGCCTCAACGTCAAAAGATGCGCTGAGTATCACTGATGTGATGGCCGCGCAGGGCATGACACAGAATCGGGCTGAGATGGGTTTTTCTGCGTTCCTGGGGAAAATGGGCATCAGTATGAATGACAGGGCGCGGGCAACAGAATTACTGGCAGATTATGCACTCAGTCGGTGCGATCGTGTGGCGGCGTTGAGAAAACTTCCGGCAGAAATAAAACCGGTAGTGATGCGCATTATGGCTACGTATGCGTTTGAAGATTATGCCCGCAGTGCAGCGAGTAAAAAGCAGTGTCCTTGTTGCCGTGGGGAAAAATTTATTGAAAGCGAAGTTTTTACAAACAAGGTTCAGTATCCGGATGGTAAGCCGCCAGTATGGGCAAAGTGCACAAAAGGCGTGTATCCGTCTTATTGGGAAGAATGGAAAAAAATCCGGGAGGTGGTGAAAGTTTCCTGTCCTGAATGTAAAGGGAAGGGAGAGATTTCCACTGCCTGTAAAGACTGCCGTGGGCGTGGTGTTGCCATTCATCGTGAAGAGTCAGAAAAACGGGGTATGCCTGTTATCAGGGACTGCCGGCGTTGTGGCGGTCGTGGCTATGAAAGACTGCCATCAACGGAGGCATTTAATGCCATACGCAAAGTGACGAGTGCTATCACGCTTGATACGTGGAAAAAATCAGTGAAACGCTTTTACGATACGTTGGTGGTTCGGTTTGACATTGAAGAGGCATGGGCGGAGCGGCAGTTAAAGAGGGTAACGCGATAGTATCGTTGATTTTTCCCGAATCTGTGTTAAATTCGCCCTAATGATGGGCGTTTTATGCCTGACGTTAGAGGAATTTTTACAGCCCGCCTCCGAGTGGGCTTTTGTTGATCGTAAAAACAGTATGTATGGTATCTAACAATAGGTGATTCCTGCTTTGATGCAGGATGTGGATATGATACTGTATGTTTGTACACTATCAATATGATCAAATAACCAGTAACCACTTTAAATGAATTGGTATTAAATTAGACTCTTCCCTACTTCATTTGGATAAGAGTTTATGGTTTCTGAAACTGTAACGATTACGTTCTATAAAATTCAAAAATGTGGTTACTACCGTTACGGTGTTGTAAGCCCTGCATTTGGTGGTTGTGACGAGTTGCTCACAGATCTTGCTTTATGGGCAGAAGGGAAAAAACTCAAACAGACAAAGACATATGAAGCAAATGATGAGGTTTTACCTGCTTATCTTCTGGATATGAAACGTGCTGGTGACAATGTGGTTTTGTTGCTCTGGAATGAGGTTCCTTCTACAGATCAAAGTGTTCCATCGGTTCAGGAAGATACAGAATTTGGTACGGACCCAACAGTAATACTTAATTCAATCCAGAAGGGAAGTATTCCTGGTTTTGCTACTTACTTTTGGTTTATTCCATCCATGGATTTAGTGGCTAGCATCAAGTTTAACCATGCTTTGACGGGACAGAAGGCGATGCAATGCTATCTCTATCATTTTTTAAAACAGTCATCAAGCCACGTTGTGGCGGAAAGTGTGGAGAAGGAAGATGGCACGCATGAGGTGGTTATCAAGGGCTATAAAATTAACCCAACAGATGATGTGCTGCCAAAGAAAAAACACTATCCACAGTTCGTAGCTGGTTTAGTAAGAAATCCTGGTAAACATGAAGTTATTAGGCAGAATGCTAATATTGTTTCTAAAATTGAAAAGGTTGTTGAACTTGATGTGTCAAAACCTGACGAGTTTAGCCTGTGGCAAAAACTATTGATTAATATGAATATTAGCCATCCACAAACTGCAAATACCTCAACAAAAATTAGATATGAACTTTCTCCGAATGTTGATATTGATGACATCGAGGGGATGATTGATGATTGGAATAAACATAGCGATACAAACTCTTGTGATTATGGTTTTGTATTTAAAGGAGATCCAACGACATATTGGCTCAGTCGTTCATTAGCACGAACCAAATTCCACTTGAATTTGGAGCGACAGGACGCCGAGTTTGTGTCCTCGGAATCTCTTCTTTCTGAACTTGTAGGCAAAAGGGAGCTCATATTACGCGAGGCGGGAATGTAGATGAAAATCTTAGGTGGAATTTTTCTTATGGTCGTTCTGATTTTTTCTGCCTATTTTGGGAAGAATGTTCCCTTCTCATCCCAGTGGCCTCTTTATGAGGCCCTGCGAACTACAGCATCCATTATCTTTGCAGTTGTGGGAGCTTGGTTTGCGATAATCTATCCTGAACGATTAAAAAAATCATTTAGAGGTGGCAGTTCAGCGAGTGAATCTAATGGCAGTGGGATTACAAGGTTATTTACACCAATTGTACATTCTACTGCTATTTTAGCATCAGTTTTAATTATTGGCGTTGTTGCGCCATTAGTAAAACAGATACCGTTTTTTATAGATCACAAGGACATTTTTAGGGGCGCGTCATATGCCATTTTGGTTTTTTTAACTTTATGGCAACTGTTGACAGTAATTTATAGTCTCATTGGTCCTGATATGGTTAAAAGACATAACTCGTTCCAAGAGAGAGAGAAAGATGCTGCTAATTCTATATTACCTGTCAATAAACGCAAATAACATTTAAGTTAGTAAATTCGTTTCTTGAGTCGAGTCGCCATGTTGATGGTTTTGTATTTATTATAACGAATAACGGGTTCTTTTGATCATTTTATCCGCCGTACTAGGCGGTTTTTTTATTCAGAATTTTGTTTCTTTATGGCTCGCTACGGCGGGCCTTTTTCATATCCGCGCCACGTCCGGCGTACATCGCATCAGATAACACCACACAAAAGGCATCTGCGGGTGTCTTTGACGGGGTGTTTTTTACGGGCCGCTGGTGGCCATTTTTTGTTTCCATTACACAGCGCCCGCATCTGCGAGGTGGGGGTTATGAAATCCATGGATAAGTTAACAACAGGTGTCGCCTATGGCACCTCCGCAGGCAGTGCTGGCTACTGGTTTTTACAGTTGCTCGATAGAGTCACGCCCTCACAGTGGGCAGCAATAGGTGTGCTGGGTAGTCTGGTGTTTGGCCTGTTGACGTATCTGACAAATCTTTATTTCAAGATTAAAGAAGATAAGCGTAAGGCTGCACGGGGAGAGTAATTCAATGACTCAAAACTATGAACTGATTGTGAAAGGGATCCGCAATTTTGAGAATAAAGTTACGGTAACTTTAGCGTTACGGGACAAAAAACGCTTTGACGGTGAAATTTTAGACCTGGACATCTCGCTGGACCGTGTTGAAGGTGCCGCGCTGGAGTTTTATGAGGCAGCAGCCAGAAGAAGCATCAGACAGGTCTTCCTGGATGTTGCTGCCGGGTTATGTGAAGGGGATGAGCAGTCACCGGAAAAGCGCCCCATAATTTTAGAGGCGCAGGGTGTGTGGATAACCTACAAAGGAAAACTGCCGGGAAGAATTACTGGTTCACTGAAGACTCCGCCGAAATGGTAATTTCACCAGCATATTTTTCTTCCAGTAATACCGCCAGCCACTTGAAAGAATTTTGTTGTTGCTGGGACCATTTGGGGTTGAGTGATTCAAGCTGGAGCGATGCCAGTGTTGGTTGCATTTGTTCCTTGGGAATTGAGAATGCCAGATATGAAAATGCGACAGTAAGGGCATTTACATCATCCCGAAGCCTGGAAATGCAGTCGAGCAACTCCTGTAGAGAAATGGTGCTATTGTCCATAAATAATCCTCTCTATTGTATTTAACTATTCCTTGCCTGATTCAACAGGCCGGGACAGATAAACATATCCAGGGTTCAGAAACCGATAAATCCTGATAAATATCCATGAACGCAAAAATCAGATACGGCCTGTCGGCTGCCGTTCTGGCACTGATTGCCGTCGGTGCGCCTGCGCCTGATATTCTCGACCAGTTTCTGGATGAAAAAGAAGGTAACCACACAACGGCATACCGCGATGGTTCCGGTATATGGACCATCTGTCGTGGTGCCACAATGGTGGATGGTAAGCCCGTCATACCGGGAATGAGGCTGTCGAAGGAAAAATGCGACCAGGTTAACGCTATTGAACGTGATAAGGCGCTGGCATGGGTGGAGCGCAATATTAAAGTACCACTGACCGAACCACAGAAAGCGGGTATAGCGTCATTTTGTCCCTATAACATTGGCCCCGGTAAGTGTTTCCCGTCGACGTTTTATAAGCGGCTGAATGCCGGTGATCGTAAGGGTGCATGCGAGGCGATTCGCTGGTGGATAAAAGATGGTGGGCGCGATTGCCGCATACGTTCAAATAACTGCTATGGACAGGTTATTCGTCGTGACCAGGAAAGCGCATTAGCCTGTTGGGGGATAGATCAGTGAGCAGAGTCGCCGCGATTATTTATGCTCTGGTTATCTGCATCATCGTCTGCCTGTCATGGGCTGTTAATCATTACCGTGATAACGCCACCGCCTACAAAGAGCAGCGCGACAAAAATGCCAGAGAACTGAAGCTGGCGAACGCGGCAATTGTTGCCGCTGGTCGTCGTCGGTTGCACATCAAAGCAGTCTGTCAGTCAGTGCGTGAAGCCACCACCGCCTCCGGCGTGGATAATGCAGCCTCCCCCCGACTGGCAGACACCGCTGAACGGGATTATTTCACCCTCCGGGAACGACTGGTAATGATGCAGGCCCAACTTGAAGGTGCTCAGCAATACATAACCGAGCAGTGTTTAAAGTAAAATCTTAACTACAATATGATTCATTTTGATGATTGTTTCATAAGGAACAGTGAAGTAAGATCTAAGAGGAGTTAAATTTTATACAGTATAATCATAATATTGCAGCAAGGTGGTTATAATTGAAAGAATATTTAGATATGAATACATCTCATGTAAGAGTTGTTACTCATATGTGTGGGTTCCTGGTTTGGCTCTATAGTCTTTCAATGTTGCCACCAATGGTTGTAGCATTGTTTTATAAAGAAAAAAGCCTGTTCGTTTTCTTTATAACTTTCGTTATATTTTTTTGCATTGGTGGCGGAGCGTGGTATACAACTAAGAAATCTGGCATTCAATTACGTACCCGTGATGGGTTTATTATAATTGTAATGTTTTGGATTTTGTTTTCTGTTATTAGTGCATTCCCTTTATGGATTGACTCAGAACTTAATTTAACGTTCATTGATGCTCTGTTTGAAGGGGTTTCTGGAATAACAACAACAGGAGCAACTGTAATTGATGATGTTAGTTCATTACCTCGGGCATATTTGTACTATCGGTCACAGTTAAATTTTATAGGTGGTTTAGGAGTTATTGTTCTGGCGGTTGCTGTATTGCCATTATTGGGTATTGGTGGTGCAAAGCTTTATCAGTCAGAAATGCCGGGGCCATTTAAGGATGACAAACTCACTCCCCGCCTGGCCGATACGTCACGGACACTGTGGATAACTTATTCTTTATTAGGTATTGCTTGTATTGTCTGTTATAGACTTGCAGGAATGCCTTTGTTTGATGCTATTTGTCACGGGATTTCCACAGTTTCGCTTGGTGGTTTCTCAACTCATAGCGAGAGTATCGGATATTTTAATAACTATTTGGTTGAGCTGGTGGCTGGTTCTTTTTCCCTGCTATCGGCTTTCAACTTCACTCTTTGGTATATTGTTATTAGCAGGAAAACGATAAAACCTTTAATCAGAGATATTGAACTTCGTTTCTTTCTGTTAATAGCCTTAGGGGTGATCATTGTTACCTCTTTCCAGGTCTGGCATATAGGTATGTATGACTTGCATGGAAGTTTTATTCATTCGTTTTTTCTTGCCAGCTCCATGCTCACTGATAATGGTTTAGCTACGCAGGATTATGCAAGTTGGCCCACGCACACGATAGTGTTTTTGCTGTTGTCAAGTTTCTTTGGGGGATGTATAGGTTCAACTTGTGGTGGAATTAAGTCACTTCGATTTCTTATACTTTTCAAACAAAGCAAACACGAGATAAATCAGCTTTCTCATCCCAGAGCGTTGTTGAGTGTAAATGTAGGAGGGAAGATAGTTACAGATCGTGTAATGAGGTCTGTATGGAGTTTCTTTTTTCTTTATACTCTCTTCACGGTGTTTTTTATACTGGTGTTAAATGGTATGGGATATGATTTTCTTACATCATTTGCAACAGTGGCTGCATGTATTAATAATATGGGATTAGGTTTTGGGGCTACTGCATCGTCATTCGGAGTGCTTAATGACATTGCAAAATGTTTAATGTGCATAGCTATGATTCTTGGTCGCCTTGAAATTTATCCTGTTATTATATTGTTTTCAGGTTTTTTTTGGCGCTCCTAATATATGGCTGATTTATAATTGTGAGTTTAATATTATGTTGACTCACTCATTGATCCAATACCTAACTTTACCAGCAACCCCTCCGTCCCCAGTAGCACTGGCTGCTGGGGTGCGTTTTATTCATAAAGCAAGGCTGTATGAGCGAGAAATTAAAGATAGTCTATCGCCCATTACAAGAATTGTCACCGTATGCGCACAACGCCAGGACGCACAGCCCTGAGCAGGTGGCACAACTGGTAGAAAGTATTAAGCAATTCGGCTGGACTAATCCGGTGCTGATTGACGAAAAGGGCGAAATTATTGCGGGTCACGGTCGTGTTATGGCGGCTGAAATGCTCAAAATGGATTCTGTTCCGGTCATTGTTCTGTCTGGCCTGACGGATGAGCAGAAAAAGGCGTACCGCCTGGCAGATAATCGCCTGCCGATGAATGCTGGCTGGGATGAAGATCTGTTGCGGATGGAGCTGTCGGACCTAATCAATGCTGATTTTGATGTCTCCCTGACAGGCTTCATCCCGACAGAAATTGATGAACTGTTGACGGATGTTTTGCCCGGTACAGGAAATGAGGAGGAGCCGTATACGACGAAAATTGATACGCCTGTTTATGAGCCGTCGGGCGGTAAACCGGATATCAGTGAACTGTACGACGATACGAAAACTCAGGAGCTGATCAGCCGGATACGTTCGGCGTCCCTTGAGCCTGATATTGAGAAATTCCTCCTGTGTGCGGCAGAACGTCACACGGTGTTTAATTTCAGCAGAATTGCGGACTATTACGCTCACGCCCCCTCTGAAATTCAGTGTTTTTTCGAGGAGTCGGCGCTGGTGATCATTGATTATCAGCAGGCTATTGAAAATGGATTTGTCCGGATGACGCAGCGCATGGTGGAGATCATGCATGGTGGTGAGGAGGAGGAATATGCGTGATGATTTTTGCGCCTTTATTCTGACTCACGGGCGACCGGACAAAGTTCTGACTTACCGGACGTTGCGTCGTGCTGGCTATACCGGGAAAATTTTTATCGTTGTTGATGATGAAGATAAGACACGGAATCAGTACATGGCTGAATTTGGTGAACAGGTGCTGGTGTTTTCCAAAGCCGATATCGCCAGTCGTTTTGACGAAGCCGATAATTTCTGTGACCGCCGCTCAATTTTTTACGCCCGTAATGCCTGTTTCGACCTGGCAAAACTGGTCGGGTGTAAATACTTCATTCAGCTCGATGATGATTATCACGAGTTCCAGTTTCGGGTGGATCGCAACTATGACCAGGCCTATTTTCCGATAAGGAAACTGGATGCGATCCTTTCTGAAATGCTGGCGTACTACGAATCAATACCTGCTCTTTCCATCGCTATGTCGCAGGGCGGGGATTTTCTTGGTGACAATGGCGGCCATGCTTCGTGGGTGAAACGCAAGGCAATGAACAGCTTTATCTGTTCGGTTGATCGACCGTTCTCATTCATGGGGCGCATTAACGAGGATGTGAATACGTACACGAATCTCGGTCGCTGTGGTGAATTGTTTATGACGATCGGTGCTGTCCAGTTAGGGCAGAAACAGACGCAGAAAAACAGCGGCGGAATGACCGAGCTGTATCTGGATTCCGGAACCTACGTTAAAAGTTTTTACTCCGTCATGTATGCGCCGTCGTGCGTAAAAATCTCACTGATGGGTGCCAGCCATAAACGCATTCACCATCAGGTCACCTGGAACAACGCTGCAGTAAAAATCCTTCACGAAAAATACAGGAAGAAGACACCCTGCATATCAATGGGGGTGACAAATGATTCCGTATTCGAAAGTCGAGTCTCTGGCAGCGTGCCGGATGACTGCACAACAAATCGCTGACGTTCTGGATGTTGATCTGAACCGACTGAAAGAAAATCGGGAAGCAATGACAGATTTTTATGCGGCCATCCGTAAGGGCAGAGCGAAAGGTGAAGCCGAGTTACGAGCGGCATTGTTTAAGCTTGCCAGAAAAGGGGATGCCTTTGCTCTGCGCGAACTACTCAGGGTGGATAAAAATCAGGACTAACTGATGAGCAGACCGGACTGGGGGGCGTTGCAGCAGGAGTATATTGCTGAATACACCCGCTCCGGTATATCTCCGGTGGCATGGTGTGAAGCAAGGGGACTGAATTACGCAACAGCCCGTCGTTACATCAAAAAAACTCCGAAAAATGCGCAGACAGAAATGTGCAAAACTGCGCAAAAAAGTGCGCAGAAAAAATCTGCGCAGACTGCACAAAAGCGGAACGAAAAATCTCAGGAAAAAAAGCCAGTATTCGATGCGGGCCTGAATGAGGGCGACGCGGAGGAATTTTCGTTCTGTCCCGATGAATTCGGCATTTCTGACCAGCAGGCTAAGTTTGCGATGCTTGTTGCTCAGGGTAAAAAGCCGACAGAGGCGTACCGACTAGCCGGTTATGAGGGGCAAGGTGCGACAGCTAACAGCAACGCCAGTCGTATGCTTAGAAATGCCAGGGTTTTTCGCGCTATCAGCTACTTCCGCAATCAGTACCAGAAACGCTATACCGCAGACCTGGATTTACTAGTGAGTCAGTTGATGGCTATTGTCCTGGCCGACCCCAATCAGCTTGCACAATTTCGCCGTGTTAACTGCCGTTATTGCTGGGGCGAGAATCATCTCTACCAGTGGCGCGATATAGCAGAATTCGACAAGGCAGCGGCGCAGGCTTCCAGAGATGGCAAACCCGAACCGGAATATGGAGGCCTCGGCTTTGTTGATAACGCCATACCCAATCCGGACTGCCCGAAGTGCTGCGGTGAGGGAACGGGACAGCTTTATATGGCTGATACCACTCTGCTTGATGGGGATGCGCGGCAATTATATGCAGGGGCAAAATTCGGAAAATTCGGCGTTGAGATCCTGCTGGAGGATAAGGCTGCCGCCCGGCGTGAATTGTTGCGTTTGTTTTCTGCTGGCGGGGCTTTATGTGCAGATAAACGGCTACAGGAACTGGAAATTGAACGGCGCAGAATGGAAAACCAGAAGCTGCGCAAAGAGATCGAAACGGTGGAAGATAATGAACATCCCCAGCCTGTGGCGATCAATATTAATGTGGTTGATGCCAGAGTAAGGAGTGATGAAGATGATCTCTCCGACGCTTAATGTGCCTCAGGCGCGATTTCTTTCAATGCCCCATAAATTTAAAGCCTATATTGCTGGTTTTGGCTCGGGCAAAACATGGGTTGGGTGTGGCGGCATATGCAAGGGGATTTGGGAGCATCCAGGTATAAATCAGGGATATTTTGCGCCAACGTATCCCCAAATTCGCGATATTTTTTACCCTACAGTGGAAGAAGTTGCTGGTGACTGGGGATTGAACGTAAAAATTAATGAGGGAAATAAAGAGGTTCACTTTTATTACGGACGCCAGTATCGGGGAACCACTATCTGCAGATCGATGGAGAAGCCACAAACGATCGTCGGTTTCAAAATTGGTAATGCGTTGGTGGATGAACTGGACATTTTGCCGAAGGAAAAAGCCAGAACGGCGTGGCGCAAGATAATTGCACGTATGCGTTATAAGATTGATGGACTTCGCAACGGTATTGACGTTACAACCACGCCGGAAGGATTCAAATTTGTCTACGAGCAGTTTGTTAAAGCCGTGCGTGAAAAAACAGAGTTGGCCTCACTGTATGGTCTGGTGCAGGCATCTACTTTCGATAATGAAAAGAACCTGCCAGCAGATTACATTCCTTCGCTTCTTGAATCATACCCTCCAGAGCTGATTAAAGCCTATCTTCGAGGACAGTTTACTAACCTGACAAGTGGTACTGTTTACCATCAGTTTGACCGGAAACTGAATAATTGCGAAGAAGTGGAGCAGCCAGGGGAGCCGATTTATATTGGGATGGATTTTAACGTTGGAAAGATGGCGGGAATCGTCCATGTGCTGCGTTTGGGGCTTCCATGTGCGGTAACTGAAATCATCAATGCCTACGATACGCCGGATATGATCCGCATCATTAAAGAACGCTTCTGGCTGTATGATGGGAATGATTACCGGAAAGTGAGGGAAATTTATATTTATCCAGATGCTTCCGGGGATTCCAGAAAATCAAGTAACGCAAGTACGACGGATATAGCCCAGCTTAAGCAGGCTGGTTTTAACGTTGTGGTGAACAGCTCGAACCCGCCAGTAAAAGATCGCGTTAACTCAATGAATGCAATGTTCTGCAATGCCAATGGTGAGCGTCGCTATAAAGTTAATGTGAAGCGTTGCCCGTTATATGCCGAATCTCTGGAGCAACAGGTCTGGGATGAGAAGGGGGAGCCTGATAAAAAATCTGGCAATGATCACCCGAATGATGCCGGAGGTTATTTCATCGTTAAGCAATTCCCTATTGTCAAACCGACCGGAAGAGTCACATCACTTCGGATTTAATTATGGCTGATATATCAACACCCAACCTCGACTATAACGATATGCTGGAGGCGTGGGATATTAACGACGCACTGATGGGCGGTACGCTTGAAATGCGCAGGCAGGGGGAAAATTATCTCCCAAAATGGCCTAACGAAGATGAAGACGCTTATAAAAAACGCCTGTCTGTGGCTACGCTACTTCCTGTGTATGAAGAAAGCATCAAGCAAAATATTGGGCGCATATTTGCAGAGCCGACAGTATTGAGTGAGGAAACGCCGGCAAAAATCAGGGAATATGCAGAAAATATCGACATGGAGGGGAGCCGACTGGATGTGTGGGCGCAGCAATTTTTCAGCCTCGCATTTCAGTATGGTGTGGCACATGCGCTGGTGGACTATCCACGAACGGATATGAAAGAGATTCGTACAAAAGCCGATGAAAACGCGACCGGTGGTCGTCCGTACGTTACGATGCTGAATCCACGCCAGGTTATTGGATGGAAATCGAAAGTTGAAAAAGGGAAAGTTGTTCTCACTGATTTGCGTATAAAAGAGGTCATCATTATTGATGGTGATGATTTCGGGCAGAAGAAGGTGGAGCAGATCCGCCATATTATGCCCCGTCGAGTTGAAATTTATCGACGTAGCGAAGGCACTAATGGCGAATCTGTCTGGACGCTTCATGAGTCATGGAATACCAGCCGTGATGATATTCCTCTGGTAACACTGTACACGAAGAAAACAGGATTTATGCGTGGTACACCGCCATTGCTTAATCTTGGCTTGCTGAATATCAAGCACTGGCAAAGCCAGAGCGAGCAGGACAATATTCTTCATGTTACCCGCGTTCCATTGCTGGTGGCCTACGGGCTGGACAGGAATGAAGAACTGACGGTTGGTGCATCCACCGCTACGATTTTTGAGGACAGAACAAAAAATGGCCTCGAATATGTTGAACATAGTGGCGCAGCGATAGAATCTGGCGAAACATCACTTGAGAAGCTGGAAAATCAGATGCGTCATGCCGGCGCTAAACTTCTGCGTGCTGAAAATACATCCACCAAATCTGTTGATCAGACTAATGAAGAGCGAATGCAGGAAAACTCGCCGCTTTATACAATGGCGAACTCCCTCGAAGATGCCCTCGATAATATTCTCCAGATAATGGCGGAATGGATCGGAGAGAGTTGCGGTGGCAATGTGGATGTGCGCACTGAACTGGATGTATCTGCCCAGGTGTTTGACTCATCCTCCGCGCTGGCTGTTCAGTCATTGCGTCAGGGCGGTGATATACGTCAGATTGATGCGGTTCGGGTGTTGCAGGCGTTGAAATTTATCGATCAGGATTCCCGTCCAGAGGAAGTGATCGATGAATTAAAAAATCAGAGTGTAATGCTGATGGAAATCAATGATGCAAACCGTGAATGAACGGCTGCGTGATGAATCAATTGCTCATGCAGTCTGGATATCCCGCTATAGCACTGGCGTGGCTGCCAGAATGGTGAAAATACTGAATGACAGCGATGCGGAACTTACTGCTCGCCTGCTGATAGCACTGGACAGCCTCGATCCAGGTAATTTTACCGTTAAGCGCCTGGAGTCACTTCTGGCGAGCGTCAGAAAGGTTAACCGCACTGCTATTAACAGCATGTTTACCAGTCTCTCCGGAGAGCTGAACGAGCTGGCAATTTATGAGGCTGGTTATCAGTTAAGTCTGTTTGATTCTATGCTACCTGATTTTGTTGCTGATGTTCACCCTCTGGTTGGTATCTCTCCTGATGCACTTTATGCCGCTGCAATGGCGCGACCATTCCAGGGACGACTGCTCAGTGAGTGGGCCTCAGATCTTGAGGCGGATCGGCTCAGACGCATAACAAATACAGTGCGTCAGGGTTTTTTGCTGGGGGATACCAATGAGCAGATCGCAAGAAAAATTCGGGGACATGTCAGTAAGGGATTTCAGGATGGTGCATTGCAGATGAGCCGGGCTAATGCGGCCAGCATTGCAAAAACAGCGGTTGGACATCTTGCTGCTACTGCCCGTGAGAGTTTTGCCAGCGCGAATAATGATTTGATTAAGGGTAAGCAATGGTTATCAACGCTTGATAATCGTACTACGCCACAATGTCGAATCAGGGATCGCCTCAAATATACGCTGAATAATAAACCTGTAGGTCACAGCGTGCCTTATTTGCAGGGGCCGGGAAAAATTCATTTCTGCTGCCGCTCAACGGAAACGTTCATTCTGAAATCAGCGAAGGAACTGGGTATTGATGTTCGCGATATTTCCCCGGCTGAGCGGGCCAGCATGGATGGCGTGGTGGCCGGAGATACAACCTACAGGGAATGGTTTTTGCGTCAGCCTTACACCAGACAAAAACAGATTGTGGGGGAAACCCGAGCAAAGCTGATTCGGGATGGTGGTATGTCGCCAGATGAATTTTACACCGATAAAGGCGAATGGCTGACGCTGAAGCAGCTCCGTGAGCGTGATGCACAGGTATTCAGAAAAGCAGGGATTTAAATAAATCATTTATTACAACAGGCTACCTTCGGGTGGCCTTTTTTATTGCTGCGATCCGGATGGTGAGCAGCGTAACTGTCGGAAGACTTAAACCAGGTACTAATATGAAACTGAAAACGGTCGAGATTAACGGAAAACAATACGCAGAAATTGATACTGCTGGCCTGCCAGTTTATGTGCACGACGATGGTAAAGAAATTGGCTTCGATGCACCGCTGGCGACAAAAAAAATTACAGAGCTTAATGGCGAGGCAAAAAATCATCGCCTGGCTAAAGAAGCTGCAGAGGAAAAACTGGCTAAGTTTGCCGCTATCGAAGACCCGAAGAAGGCGATCGAGGCACTGGAAATGCTGTCAAAAATCGACCAGAAAAAGCTGCTCGATGCGGGACAGGTTGACCAGGTTAAGGCAGAAATTACGAAAAATTTTCAGCAGCAATTAGATGAAGAAAAGCAACGCTCTCAGATGCTGGAGAAGCAGCTTTACGATTCTATGATTGGCGGTAGTTTTGCGGGTTCAAAATATATTGCCGATAAAATTGCGATCCCGGCAGATTTATTACAAGCCCGCTTCGGGCAGGCATTCAAAGTGAAAGAAGGGAGGATCGTTGCTTATGACGCTTCCGGCAACAAAATTTATTCCCGCGCGAAGCCTGGCGAACTGGCGCAGTTTGATGAGGCGCTGGAGTTCCTTGTCGAAAATTACCCTCAGAAAGACTACATCCTGAAAGCCAGTGGCAACAATGGCGGCGGCTCCCGTCCGACACAGCATGATATTGGTCAGAAAACGATGAAACGCTCTGCTTTTGATGCACTGGATGTTGCAGGTAAGCAAAACGCATTGAAAGACGGTATCACAATCGTTGATTAACACATTTGTCAGCTTCCGGATGGGAGCTGGTGTCAGGGCTGGATAGCTCATTACTCCATCTATTCACAATTACGCAAATTTTTAAGGAATATTTAATTATGGCTGGAAATACCCTGACCGGGTTGATCCCGACTATTTATACCGCCCTGGATGTTGTATCCCGTGAGCAGGTAGGTTTTATCCCTGCGGTAGCAAAAAACGCAAAAGCTGACGCCGCAGCAAAAGATCAGACGGTAACCGCGCCAGTTGCGCCTGAGGCGAAAACCGAAGATATCGTACCGGGGCCGTCAGCTCCGAATACCGGTGATCAAAATATTGGCACTGTTGATGTAAAAATTACTAAATCCAAAATGGCACCGGTTAAATGGAATGGTGAAGAACAACTGGCTCTTGGCCCTTCAGGGACTTACAACACCATTCTGGCTGATCAGTTCAAGCAGGCTTTTCGCGCCCTTGCAAACGAGGTTGAGGCTGATCTTGGTGCGTTGTATTTCGGTGCTTCCCGCGCCGTGGGAACCGCAGGGACAACGCCGTTTGGTGTTAAAGATGATCTTTCTGATGCTGCTCTGGCTCGTCAGGTTCTGGAGGATAACGGCGCACCGACAACCGATCTGCAGATGGTGCTTGGCTCCACTGCCATTGCTAATTTGCGCGGAAAACAGTCTGTATTGTTTAAAGTGAATGAATCCGGCACTGAACAGCTACTGCGTGAGGGCGTGTTGGGGCGTCTGGAGGGATTCAATATTCACAGTTCGGCAGGTGTGAAACGAGCGCCAAAGGTTGCTGCAACTGGTTATCTCGTGAATGGAGAGAAAAAAGAAGGCGATGTTCTTATTTCCATTGATACTGGTTCAGGGAGTATTTCTGCAGGTCAGATTGTTACGTTCGCTGGTGATCCGAATCAGTATGTTGTGGCAGCAGCGACCAGCAATCTGATTACTCTTGCAGCGCCCGGACTGCGTCAGGATCTGGCCGATGATACTGCCATCACAGTTGTTGGGGCCTTTACGGCAAATATGGCGTTTGATCGCAACGCGTTTCTGCTGGCATCCCGTACTCCGGCAATGCCGGAAGGTGGCGATAATGCTGATGATGTAATGAATGTTACGGACCCGATTTCAGGGATTACGTTCCAGATTGCACTGTATCGTCAGTATCGCCAGGTGCGCTATGAAGTTGGACTGGCATGGGGTGTTTCATCAGTGAAGCCGGCACATGGTTGTCTGATTCTTGGTTAAACATTCAAACGGGGCTTCGGCCCCATTTTTAATGGGGGGCATATGGCCGGATTAACTAAAGAGCAAAGAGCACAGCGTGAAGCCGCACAAAAAACGCAAATTGAGTTAGTGGTTATGGTGACCGATTATCAGATGTTTCCCGGCGCACCAACTATCGCTAATGTTCATCCTGATGAAGTTGACAACTGGAAGGCTATGGGCTGGAAAACTCAGGAGTAACACATGATCACTTACGTGACCTGTGATGACGTTGATAATGCGTTTGGGAACGCCTGGACGAGTGAGAACGCTAAAAATAAAGCTGTTTTAATGGCTAATGCCTGGCTTAATGGCTTCAACCTGAAAATTAACCCATCCCGTATTCCGGAAGAGGTAAAACTTGCGGGAGCATATGCAGCCAGAATTGCCTCATTCGGTAAGTTGTTTCAGCAGAAAAATGATTCTGGCGTTGTTATCAGTAAAGCCGTGTCGGCTGACGGGGTCAGTGTATCGAAATCATTTTCTGAGTTGCCAGCAAACAGCACTGCATTGCTTGAACCCGATTTACAGCTTGCGATAGCACTGCTGAAACCGTACGGACTTAGTCGCTCACAAGTCAGGGTTGTGAGGGGGGGATAATGGGGCTTCGTGAAGAGATTCAGTCAGAGGTTGCCGCTGCTTTTGATGAGGATTTAGCGGACGCCGTGAGTGATTTTTCTGGTTCTTACGTTACGCACCGGCACTGGGATCCTGTGACGGAAACTGGCGGCGAATCCACCGCAATCTATACCGGGCGAGGCGTGTTGACACGTTATAAGCTGGGCAGAATTGATGGGATTAATATTTTGCATGGTGACCTTAAATTAACCGCTCTGGTATGCGAGGTTACGGATAAACCAGCTGTCGACCATATTATTGAGATTTATGATCCTGTATCAAGGCAGTTACAACGATACGAGGTAATTACAGCAAGTGTAGATCCTTCCGCATCAGTTTACTCTATCCAGTTAAGGAGAGCGTAAATGGCAAAGGCATGGGATATAGAACCGTCAATATTTGCCGGGATGATTGAGGAAGATGTAGGGCTGAAGATTCGCTACATCGCTATTCAGATTCTTACTGCTATTGATATTGCTGCTCCGGTTGATACCGGACGTTTCAGAAATAACAACCTGGTGTCGTTACAGCATCCCGATTTTGGTATATCTGATAACGTGGATCCGAACGGTACGATTGCTGTTCAGCGTGGGATCGGGGTTATTTCGAAAGCTGCAAATTACGGAGTTATTTATATCCAGAATAACCTTCCTTATGCAGAGGTTCTTGAAAACGGTCATTCACAACAAGCGCCAACTGGCGTGTATGCCAACGCTTTTCATGGTGTTTTACAGGCTTACAAATGACGTTTACTGAAATCAGAAATACGGTTATTTCCAGAATGACGGCACAGACGATTATTGATGGAAAAGACGTATTGTATCCGAACGCGCCAACGTTCGATCCTTCCGGTAAGTTAATCTGGGCGCGGTTAAGTAATATTCCCGGGCAGGCTGGAGTTAATGAAATTGGCGCGGGGCCGATTGTTTATCGCACGGGGATAATCATTATTCAGTTATTTGTCCCCGCAGGTTCTGGTTCAAAACTCATTACTGAGACAGCCGATAAATTGCGGGAACTGTTTGAGTTTCAGGATGACGATCGTCTCAGTTACCAGGCTGTTTCCTCAATAGCCGTTGGCGAAAAGAATGGCTGGTTCCAGCTTAATCTTCAAATTCCATATCGCGCGCTCTAGCGCAATTAATGACATAGGAGGCTCCTGTGAGTTCAGGTGCAAAGGTTATCTCGGCATTTATCCGGGAGACGGTTGCAGGCACTACGCCAGCAAGTGGTGACTGGAGTTTATTAAAACGCACAAGCTGGGGAGTAAAACCCACCCAGAATAAAGGCGAAAATAATGAGATTGGTGGCTCCCGGATGGCTCAGGGGGCGACGCCTGGCACTGTGGATGTCGGCGGTGATGTTGGTACCAAATTTCGCTGGGGTCAACATGATGATTTTCTTGCATCCTGTTTCGGCGCGGAATGGTCAGGCGATTCTCTGACAATGGGGAATGAGCGAATAACATTTTCTCTGGCGACCTATGCGTCCGATGTCGGAATTGCCTCTGTCGTCAGAGGAGCGCAGGTTGGCTCATGGAAAATGCAGATCCCTAACGACGGCGATATTACAGCGACCGTAACCTTTGCCGGACTGGACTGGGAATCAAAGGCCGATGATACGAATTTTATCAAAGGCGAACCTGTGGATAGTGCAGGAAAGCTACGTTATTCGTTTAAGGAGGTTTCAGCAGTAAGCCTGAATGGTGTTGCCGGAGGTAACGGTTTTTGTATCGACAGTTTTGATATTCAGTTCGATAACAAACTCCAGACACAGCGTTGTATCGGGACTGGCTCGCCTTATGCAGGAGCAAATATTCCGACTACTTTTACACCGTCCGGTACGGTGACGCTTTCATGGTCTAAAGCCGCGTGGGAAATCTGGAGTAAAACACTGACTGGAGAAACAGTTCCGTTCAGCTTCACGCTTTCGAATGGAGAGGGGGCATACACTTTCAGTTTCCCGAAGGTTCAGGTGTCAGGTGAATGGCCTGATGGGGGTAATAGCGACATTATCCAGGTTCAATTGAGCATTACCGCAGCAGATGAAGCACCTACGATAACCAGAAAAAAAAATTCCCCGGCTGCCGTGATCGCAAAAGCCAGTGCTGAGGCGATTAGTTGATTTTCCGTTATTCCTCCTGTGGTACTGCCCTACAGGGGGACGCATTGAATGAGGTTATGGATGTTTATTCTTAATCAGAAAATTATCATTGGTGGAGAACGCTGGTTTACGCCAATGAAGGACTTAAAACCTGTAGACGGGTTAAAACTGTTGGTGGCAAGCAGCGATAACGATCAGTATCGCTCCCGTAATGCATTAATCCGTCGCCACATTGAGAAAATGGATGCCAGTTTGCACGTCGGAACGAAGGAGTTTGATATTTCAAAGGTTTCCGAGGTGGATTCTGTTGATGATTTACTCATTGATAATGCCGCTCGTTATCTGCTGAAAGACTGGAAAGGGGTTGGTGAACTGGTTAATGGTGTTGAGGTTGCACTGGAATATACGGCAGAACGAGGGATCGCGCTGCTTAAGCAGAATCCAGAGTTGTACTGGCAGATCCTTGCAGAAGCAGCCAGCATCGCCCAGGGTAAAGAGCAGCAGAAGCAGGATACGATAAAAAAGCCATAGCTGCCCAGCGGTGGTTATCGGAGTTCGGGGGAGAAAGGGGGGAAAAGGCAAGATGGAAGCGAGAAAAACTCAGGTTGCCACCGATACCGGAACCAGAAATAGACCCGGTGCTTAAGGAGTTGTTGTACGCCTATTCGGTAATATCCCGTGCCCGACGTTATGCTGGAATGGCTGGGGTGCCTTTGCCTTTATCTCTGACAGAGATAAATGAATATTTAGCCACTCATCCGGTATTGATTGAGCGCGATGAATTTGAAGCAGTGATCTTTGCACTGGATGACCAGTATTTTCAGGAGCAGTGTGTGTAGTTGTTAATTACGTACACTCTGTTACAGAGATGTGATGGTGTCTTTAATTAAATCGATGATGCTCCTGGAGAAAAGCATTGCGTGGCCTCGTAATCGCTATATCTACTATTATGTCGCCTGAAACCCACTTCGCGGTGGGTTTTTTGTTGTCAGGAGTTTTAATAAATGGCAGAGCAAACCTCGCGTCTCGCAATAATTATTGATAGCACTGGAGCGAAAAATAATGCTGACAATCTGACCTCCTCATTAGTCAAAATGACGCAGGCTGGGGAAACTGCTGCAAATAGCGCAGGGAAAGTGACTAAGGCAACAGAAGATGAGAAGAACGCGCTCGCAAAATTAAAAGCAGCTATTGATCCAGTTGGTGCCGCAATTGATACTGTCGGTCGACGCTATTCTGAATTAAAGAAATTTTTCGATAAAGGGCTTATTGATAAAGAAGAATATGAATTTCTTGTCCGTAAACTTAATGAAACCACAGAGGAATTGAGCGGGGTTGCGCAAGCGCAGAGAGAAGCCGAGAAGGCCGGAAAACTTGCTGCCGCCCAGCAGGAAGCGCAGGCTCAGGCCTTTCAAAGAATGCTGGACAAGATCGACCCTCTGGCTGCGGCGCTAAGAAATCTTGAACAACAGCATGATGAACTTAATGCTGCGTTTGCATCCGGGAAAATAAATGGTTCTCAGTTTGAGAATTATAGCCGAAAAATACAGGAAACACGGCGAGAGCTTACCGGAGAGGCTCAGGCAGAGCGAGAAGCAGCAAAAGCGCATGATGAACAGGTTGTTGCTTTGCAACGTCTGATTGCTCAACTTGATCCTGTCGGAACTGCTTTTAATCGTCTGGTAGAACAACAGAAACAGCTCAATGAAGCAAAAGCTAAGGGGATGCTTTCTCCTGAAATGTATGAGGAGCTTTCTGGAAAACTTCGTGCTATGCGGAGTGAGCTTGAGGTTACTCAATCACAATTAAGCAAAACCGGAATGTCGGCAAAACAAACGGCTTTTGCTATGCGCATGTTGCCTGCACAAATGACGGATATTGTTGTTGGGTTGTCCACTGGTCAGTCGCCATTTATGGTGTTAATGCAGCAGGGCGGCCAGCTAAAAGATATGTTCGGTGGGATTGGCCCGGCGATCAAAGGTGTAGGTTCTTATGTGCTGGGATTAATTAATCCTTTTACCCTGGCCGCAGCAGCCGTTGGGGTCTTAGGACTGGCTTACTATAAAGGCTCTCAGGAGCAGGACGAATTTAATAAATCTCTTATTCTTACCGGAAATCAGTTGGGGACAACCAGCGGGCAATTGGGCGATATAGCTCAACGTGCCGGGAATGCGGCTGATTCGACAACTGGTGCTGCGGCGGCAGTATTAAATCAGCTTGTGCGTTCGGGAAAGGTAGCGAGCAGTTCGCTGGAGCAAGTGACGACAGCGATAGTAAAAACGAGCGAAGTAACAGGAATATCAACCGAACAACTGGTTAATGACTTCAATGAAATTGCAAAGGATCCTGTCAGTGCCATATCAAAACTTAATGATCAGTACCATTTTCTGACACTTGCGACTTATAACCAGATTAAGGCGCTACAGGATGAAGGGAACCAGCAGGAGGCCGCCCGCATTGCGACAGAAGAATACTCATCCTCAATGATCCAGCGCACCAACCAGATTAAAGAAAATCTTGGTTATCTTGAGACTGCATGGAAAGCTGTCGCAGACTCCGCAAAATGGGCATGGGATTCCATGCTGGATATTGGCCGTGAGGCCTCCCTTGATCAAAAAATCTCAGATGTTCTCCGTCAAATTGATGAAATAGAAAAAAATACCCGACCCGGAGTTTTCGGGTTAGGTGGCATTGGAGATGGCGGAGCTCAAAATAAAAGGCTGGCACGATTAAAGCAGCAATTGGGCGTACTTCAAGCAGAAAAAATTGCTCAGGACGTACTAAATTCATCAATAAACGATTACAACAAGCGACAACAGGAAGGAATTGAACTCAGACAGAGAGCAGATGCCTTTTCAAAACAATATCAGACCCGGGAGCAGCAGAGAGCTAGTGAACTTGCAAAACTGGAAAAGCTAAAGAATCAGTATTCAAAGGAAGAATATAATAATCTTATCGCTCAAATAAATGAGCGTTATAAAGATCCAAAGCAACCAAAGGCGAAAGGTTATTCTGATGATGCAGCCCAACGAATGATTGATCATCTGAATCAACAGAATGCGTTACTAAGTTCACAAGCTGAGTTGACCGTTAAATTAAGTTCCTCTGAACAGGAACTGGTTAAGTGGCGTCAGCGGATTGCCGACCTAGAGTCACGACCATCATCGAAATTAACCCAGGATCAGAAATCGCTTCTCTTACACCGGGAAGAAATAACCGCGTTGATGGAGAAAAATGTTGCGATTGAAAAGAATAACAGGCTAATCAAGGAATCCGCCGAAATAACAGCATGGCGTGATTCATTGCAGGCTTCGATTGATAATCGTCAGCAGGGGTATGATATTCAGATTGCTGGTTATGGGGTTGGCGATAAAAATCAGCAACGCCAGCAGGAATTACTGCGGATTGAACATGGATATAACAATCAGCGTCTGCAACTTGAACGTGACTATGCAGATAAATCCCGTGGAATGTCAGATCATGTTTTTCAAGAGAAAATGCAGGCTCTGAATGATGCTCTGGAACGGGAAAAAGAAATTGTCAGACAGAAAAACGAGCAGCTCGATATTCAGGCAGGAGACTGGGTTAGTGGTGCCTCCCAGGGATTCAATAACTGGCTGGATGACACTAAGGATATCAGTGAGCAGATAAAATCAACCACGACTCAGATGTTTGATGGGATGACCGATGCGCTGGGTGATTTTGTCACGACAGGCAAGGCAAATTTTCGTTCTTTCGCTACTTCCGTGATTTCGGATCTTAGTCGAATGGCATTAAAGGCTTCAATTACTGGGATTTTCGACAGCATTAGTAACAGTTCTTCTGGGGGGATTTTAGGAACTATCGGGAGTGCTATTAGTAAATTTATTCCGAATGCAAAGGGCGGTGTTTATGAGTCTCCGTCATTGAGCACGTATTCGAACGGTATTTATGATTCCCCGCAATTTTTTGCTTTTGCAAAAGGGGCTGGTGTTTTTGGTGAGGCTGGACCGGAAGCCATTATGCCATTAACACGAACTTCCGATGGTTCTCTTGGTGTCAGAGCTATTAATAGTAAAAGTGGTAATGGAGGCGGAGATATTACCTATGCCCCTGTATACCAAATCACTATTCAAAATGACGGCCAGAATGGAGAGATTGGCCCTCAGGCAATAAAAGCACTTATGGGGATGGTTGATCAGCGGGTGCAGGGCAATCTGTTAAATATGCGACGTGATGGGGGAATATTAAGTGGCTAATACGGAAGAATTTCACTGGTTACCAGAGGATGGAATGAAAACAGAAAATAAACCATCGATAAAAACTGTAAGATTTGGCGATGGTTATGAGCAACGAAGTCCAAATGGACTTAATCATTCTCTGCGCGTTTTCACCTGTGATTTCAAAGTTGAGGCGAATGAACGTGATTCATTTGAAAAATTTTTAGCCCGGCATGAAGGCTATAAATCTTTTTTTTGGCGCCCGCCGGGTATTAACAGAAAAATCAGAGTGGTGTGTCGAACGTGGTCAGCGACAGAACATATCACCTATACCGATTTTTCGTGTCAGTTTGACGAAGTGGTGATCTGATGCAGGACATACAACAGGAAACGCTGAATGAATGCATTCGTGCGGAGCAGTCGGCCAGCGTGGTGCTCTGGGAAATCGACCTGACCGAGGTAGGCGGGGATCGCTACTTTTTCTGTAATGAGCAGAACGAAAAAGGTGAGTCTGTCACCTGGCAGAGTCGGCAGTATCAGGCCTATCCCATTCAGGGGAGTGGATTTGAGATGAACGGCAAGGGCAGTGCTGCCCGTCCGACACTGACGGTCTCTAACCTGCACGGCATGATCACCGGGATGGCGGAAGATCTGCAGAGTCTGGTCGGCGGAACGGTGGTCCGGCGTAAGGTTTACGCCCGCTTTCTGGATGCGGTGAACTTCGTCAACGGAAACAGCGAAGCCGATCCGGAGCAGGAGGTGATCAGCCGCTGGCGCATCGAGCAGTGCAGCGAACTGAGCGCGGTCAGTGCCTCTTTTGTACTGTCCACGCCGACGGAAACGGACGGCGCTGTTTTTCCGGGGCGTATCATGCTGGCCAACACCTGCACCTGGACCTATCGCGGTGATGAGTGCGGTTATCACGGTCCGGCAGTCGCGGATGAATATGACCAGCCGACGTCCGATATCACGAAGGATAAATGCAGCAAATGCCTGAGTGGCTGTAAGTTCCGCAATAATGTCGGCAACTTTGGCGGCTTCCTTTCCATTAACAAACTTTCGCAGTAAATCCCATGACAGAGACAGAATCAGCGATTCTGGCGCACGCCCGGCGATGTGCGCCAGCGGAGTCGTGCGGCTTCGTGGTGAGAACGCCGGAGGAGGAAAGATATTTTCCCTGCGTGAATATCTCCGGTGAGCCGGAGGAGTATTTCCGGATGTCGCCGGAGGACTGGCTGAGTGCAGAAATGCAGGGAGAGATTGTGGCGCTGGTCCACAGCCACCCCGGTGGTCTGCCCTGGCTGAGTGAGGCCGACCGGCGGCTGCAGGTGCAGAGTGATTTGCCGTGGTGGCTGGTCTGCCGGGG
>ERZ809114.521-NODE-521-length-23548-cov-4.845443_pt1 | contig 23548 bp, 32 predicted proteins | sample MGYA00520519_ERZ809114 | MGnify/ENA primary metagenome ERZ809114 (study PRJEB31570, sample SAMEA3212991) | Homo sapiens | biome: human-gut; feature: human gut; material: fecal | place: Sweden | collected 2011 ...
TGTAGAAAATATCGAAACGGGCGCTGTTCGTTTAAGCTCTGCCCAGGTCCACCATTGGACGCATATCCGAACCCTACATCGTGTGGGGTACGGTCTTCGTCCAAACCACAAGACACTCCTTGTCTTAAAACGAGGGGTGTCTTTTTTTGTTTAGGTGATAAAGGTGAGTAATCGGGCGTTTTTCCTATAAACTCTCTCTAATACGCGCGTACTAAGAAGAAGTTATAGGGATTTTGACCCGATTACTCACCTTTATCACCTTATACACTTAAATGTAAAAATCCCCGGAAGCTGAAACCTCCGGGGATGCTGTTATATGAATATCACTTATCCGTTAGTTGCTTGATCGACTGATTAAGTCCCGTTGCCGCCCAGCCGGAGACGATACCGACAGCCGCAGCGTCCAGCCAGTTATCGGCCGGATAACCGGTCACGCCCATCACCCATGCCACCACACCGAGCGCCAGCCCGGTCACGCCGCAGATAATAGGAATCCACTTGTCTGTCACATTGGTGGCCTTAACTGCCATGCCTACCAGATACGCGATGGCGGTGATCGCCGCCACAGATGCAATACCAAAATCCATATGTTTACCCCTTTCAGTTTTCTGTTGGTAGCTGCAAAAACTTGCTGTGAATATCATCCATCACGCCGTTGACTCCCAGTGCATGATACTGTTTCCAGCAATTCTCGAAATTTTGTCGGGCATAAATCGGGGCGTAACCCCGATCATGCCATTTGTTGTAATCTGCAATCATCTGCGCCCGCAGTAGGGCCTGTACGCCCAGTTTGGTCGCCGCAGTGTCCGCGCGGTCATGCTTTATCTGCGTCGCCAGATGCCGGATCATGCCCAGCAGCGCCGCGATCAGCAGCGATGGCACACCCAGCAGGCAAAGCCACTGATATGTAGTCACGGCCGCGCCTCACTTCCCGGCAGCGGCGTCAATCATCCGCTGGCACACGATCATTGCCTGTAGCGCGTCATACGTGACGTTGAGTTCGTGCTTGCCGTCGCCCTGCAATGCGCCACGCTCGATCAGGCGCTGCGTCTCATCACGTGCCCATGCGGGCACGTCGCCGATGCTATAGTAGCGCGGGTTGCGTGCCTCGGCGTAGCGCATACCGATAATCGCGCCGCGGATCATGTCCTCCGACATATTAAGGTCGCCGTTGTCACCCTGCAACGCGCCGGAGTCCACCAACTGCGCCGCCTCATCGCGGTAGTAGCTCGGCATCTCGCCGATGCTGTGGTATCTCGTCATATCTTCTTCCTCCTTTTCTGTACTGTGCATTGCTTTATAAACATCCTGCCTGAACCCATACATCGTCAGGCCGAATGGCTTCCACAGGTGCTCCGGGTCGGCGTGTGCGCTTGCTACACCGCGCATACGTCCCTCGGAATGGCTGATAATCACACCGTCAGCCAAGGGGTCAAGGTCAAACTGGGTACAAAGCTGTGCAAAAAGCTCCACCGCTGCGGCATATGTGCCCTTGATATGGGTTTCTGTTGCCACAGGGTCAAGGTCGCGCCACTCAGCTCCATGACCAGTGTACACGATAGATGCAGGCTCCGTCATCTCCACGCCGATGTGCGTGCTGTTTGCGCTCCCGCCACAGTGCCATGCCTGCACAGTCCATGGCAACGTCTGATACACCGTCCCGTCACGCTGGACAAAAGCATGGACGCAAACAGATTGGCCGTTGGGTCTGTATTGATTGTAATTTTGTGCCATGACAGATGCATTAGGCTGTGGGCAGCCGATACTGTGCAGCATAATGCCGCGCGGTTTAAGCGGCGTACCAATCTGGTAGCACTTGTTGGCCGTCGCGAATGCCTCCACAATGTTGATGCTCATGCTGATTCCTCCCATCCGTACACGCCCGGTGCGTAGACGTTTGCGTCGGCCGTGCAAATGTAGTGCTTGCCGTTGTAGCTGACTTTGTCGCCCCGGTGATACGCATCGTGTGCGCCGGACGGCTGTACCCACTCCGGCCATTCGTCCACGCTAACAGCGACCCACAGCGCCGGGGCCGCGTCCGGCGTCCAGTCCGCCTGACTGGTGTGCGCCTGCACGCATTTGTAAAGCGCGCCGCCGTGCTGCACCCTGTCGCTGACAGCGTATGCTTTGCCGACCGTCCACGCGGGAAACAGCTCCACGCCGGTCAGGGCGGTTTCATCGTCCAAAGCGATTGCAAGGGATTCAATGAGCTGCCTAAGTTGTTTTGCTTTTGCTCTTGTCATGTTGCACCCCCTAAAAGGATATCCAGAGCTTCCTCTGCGGAAATGTCCTGCTCCTCTGCTTTACCCTCTTCGGCGATGCGCTCGTCCACTCGGCGCTGTATCTCCTCCCGCCATTCCGTTGGCACATCGTCAATGGCGATTTCTCCGCTGTACAGCTTGTTCACAAGGTCTGCTTTCTCACGGATTTCCGTGAGCAGGGCGGTGTATTCCGCCTCGGTGATTTCCGTGCCTCCGGGGCCTGTGCCGATGAAAATAATCATGCCACAGTCATTTGATTTCTTGAAATATCTCATGAAAACACCACCCAATTTACAGTAGTACCGGCGTTAAGCTGAATTGAACTTCCATCATGAGCAATAGTAAATACTGAATCATTCCATGTCGAGTTAAATGTCTTAATTATTGAGCCGTTTATATATCTTTTATTGGAATAATATTGATGTACAGAGCTTGTCCAAACATTATAGCCACTATATCCATACAATCCTTTTACCACGGCCACATAAAGAGTAAGATTTGAAGTACCGTATTTGCCTGTATAGGCAACTGCAGCACGAGGAATGAAACCAGCATTATGTTCAACAGTAAACGCATCATAACTTGGAAACTCCTGGCTTGGGGTCGAAATTAAACTATCAGGAGTAAAACTCCCGGTAACGGTCTGTATATTCTCGAATCCGCCTCCCCCCGCTTCAATGCTCTCGATCAGCGCCGCCATGCCGTCCAGCAGAGTACCATCGGGCACGGTCACGCCCTTGCCCTCGATGGCCGCCTTGATGGCCGCTTTGGCGTTTTGCAGCCGGGTGATCTCGCTCTGTACGCTCATAAGCGCACCTCCTTACAGAGCCGCCAGGGCAGCTTCGATCGTCCCGTCCAGAGACACCGTACCGGAGCCGCTGTGGTATCCCTTAGGGATAGTGTAGCTGGTGACAGTGGTGCCGTTGATGGTGGCCGCCACGGCTCCGTTGTTGGCCATGGTGCCGGTTTTCAGCGCACCGGCACTGTTGACGAACGCCTTGCCGGAAAGCACGTTCTCCTCCGCAGCCGTCACCTGGGACACGTCACCGTAGTTGGCCGGAATTTTGGACACCGTCACCTTGCTCAGCACCTTGCCGGAGGTGGGCGTGATCTCCTGGACGGCGGTGGTAGGCGTGACGGACTTGGATTCCAGCGTGATGGACACCTTTCCAGAACCGTCATGGTAGCCAGCAGGAACAGTGTAAGACGTTGTGGCGGTGTCCAGAGACGCGCTGACGCCGCCTTTTTCGGCGATCCCTTCCACGGCGGTGATGCAGTCATCCAGACTGGCGGTACTGGAGATGCCCAGCATGGAGATCAGCTTGGTGCGCAGGCGGGTTTTGAGTCCCTGGAGTCTTTCGATCTCGGTTGCAACAGACATATTGGTTTCCTCCTAAAATTTTATAGTGTGGCCAGCAATACCTCAATATTGCCAGCCAGGGTGTAGACGCCAGCGGACGTCATGGGTTTGGTGTTGTCTTGCTGGGCGGTGTCGGTGGTATCAACGGACAGTACGCCGTCTTCGGAGATCTTCAGGTTGTCCCCGACCTTGATGGTTCCGGCCTTGTCCTTGGTGGCGTAGCCGCTTGATCCGGTCTCTTTGATTTCGTTAATCGCCGCCACGAGCGTGTCATGTGCCTCCGTCGTCAGGTCGGCAAGGTCGCCGATCTCGGCACGCAGCCTGTCAAAGCCCGCGTGCTCTGTCGGGGTGTAAACGTAGTCTGCGGGCTTTGCGCGTTTGTACACTGCAAAGTCCTGCTGCACCATCGTGTACGCGCCGGTGTCGTCGGTTACGTAGGCGTAGGCCGTCAGCGTGTGGTAGTCCTGTAGCAGCTCGTCCGGAATGATGGCCGTGCCGTCGTTCTCGACATCCACGTCCACGCTACAGCCGAAACATCGATTTTGATAGTGTATTTGCTTTACGTCGGCGCCGTCGGTGATCTTGACCCGTCGCCCGGTGTCCCACTGCCACAGCGCCCCACGCCCGTCTGCGATTGTGATTGCCATACGGTATGCCCTCCTTTACTTATACTTGCCGATAACGTGATAGTGTATCTGCGGGCCTGTAATCGTGGCGCTGCGTGGCAGCACGCAAGCATAGGCCGGTGCGTATGTCTGTGGCGTCCCGACGTTGTTTGTGCTGTCCGTAAGCAACCAGAAGTCGGTTGACGGGCTATAGGGCGTTGCAATGACAACCGGCGTGCCCTTAAACGCAAACGGATATTTGCGTCCGTTTTTGTTGGCGGTCGAGGACATCCATGTGCCATAATACACAGACCCCCATGCATTGTTAACTGCCAAAGAAGTTGCCTCAAAAATGCCCCACATCTCGGCGATGCCGCTGTGCCACTTGCGCCACGTCCACACACCGGTCGTGCCCTGCGCGGTGATGTAGTCTGCGCTGATATCGGATTTGAGTTCCTCCAGTGTCCGGTAGTACACCCAGCCAGACTCATCCAGCACGGCAATTTTTCCGGGTACGCGGCCGAGGTCGGTTGCTGCTGTCGTCTGCAACCACGTACCCGTGATATACTTGCCGATCAAGTTCCATTTAAATTGCACGGTCTTTTCTTTTTCGGCGATGCCTCCAAAGCATACGGAGGGCAATGAGAAGTTGATGTTAAGTGGCACTTCTACGGTCGCAACTATGATTTCCTTGGATGTTTTGCTGCTAAAAGCGTCAGAGACGGCTATTTCCAGCTTTCGAGTGGTATCGGTTCCGACACCCGAAAGGTATAGTGTTTTTGCGCCTGCACTTTGATTGGTAACTGTTTGCTTTGCAACACCGTCGAGTGATACTGTAAGATTGGCTCGGTTAGCTGCCAATGCCATCGCCAGCGTAAAAGTGATTTTGATGTCCGCTCCGCTCGGATTTTCTGTCCACGCGCTCTCGGTATAACTGCCGCGAACATATGCCAGATTATTGATAACCGGGGTGGTATATGCGGACACAGATAGATTCGTACTATATGTTGCAGTACGTTTTCGAGAATCTGTCACGACAACCTTTACGGGGATGTTTCCGCTATCGGGCAGACTGTTTTCCGCGTCAGCGTCGACAACTTTCCCATTCACGGTCATCACAGTGTCGATGATCTTACTCCCCATCACGCCAGCCGCAGTTATACTCGCTTTTAGTCGGCTTTTGTTCTGAACCCAACCGTAAGTATTTTTATATCCCGCCGCATCTGACAAACTAACAAACACGGTGGGCACTGTATCGGGGGAAACAGTAATTTTCGTCCACACGTCAGTAGACCCAATCAGGGTATCTCCGTTGTAAGTCGTGCATCTAAAATGTATCTTACCTGCTTCCGCGCTGGTAAGCACATTCGCAAGTGATTTGGGGGGTGTCCACTTGATCGAGCGCGCTGCGGTTTTAGTCGCAATCGTGCCGTGGTACTGTATTCCGAAATTATAAGTAATCGTGTGAGTAAAATTGTTACTCGCGGGATCAAGTTTAATTGTACCCTCTTGCCCCATTACCAGAGGGGCTATAACGGGTGTCGTTGCACGAGGAATTGTGCTTAGAGTCAACGTTTGAGATTTTTCAACTACGCCTGCGCTGATTCTCGTATCCATCCACGTGTTTACCGTAATCGTACCGGTGCCATCGTTCCTGTGGGGGACAGTGATTGTGGTATCAACGATTGTCTTAGTTGTACCTTGGGGGAGGGTATAGCTAACACTGTATTGCGTTGCTTGCCCACCGTTAACAGATACGTCGTAGTACGCGGTTCTGGAATTATCATTGTGGCTTGCACCAGTCTGCGTAGATTCCCACAAGATTCTTACCTGAGACGTATTATTCTGAATATTTTGGCTGATTTGAGATAGTGTTAGGTTTTGATAGACCGCCATCAACTCACCCCCACAAAACTAACAGATTGGTTCGGCTGTACAACGATGCTCATCGGGCCAAGCCTGAATCTCGACAACTCTACCAGTTCAAAACTGTTATTATTCCAGTATGCCAAGAGCATTCCGTTTGCATCATAGAAGCCAATTTTGTCGTTGTATTCCTTGAGCGTAATTTCGGATGCCGAAGAACCAATTCTCAAAACCGGATGTCCGTCATCATCTATTCCGATGTCGATGAAGTCAGAGAGGGTTTGCCCGTTTACAGTAACGCGCTCTGCCGACATTTGGCCGGTGGTGATAGAATTTGCATTGATTTGGCCGTCCATCGTCAACGCCACACCGCTGATCGTCTTTCCTCCGTCTTTGGAGTATCCAAGTCCGTTGATATTCATCAGCCATAGGCGGGTATTATCTTCGACAGTTGGGGTATCACGCACCATCCAGCCAGTAGGATATCCATTTTCATCATAGAGGACTTCCCAATATCCGCCCTTTGCGCCAATAATGCGCTCGGTCGCGTCCTGCATTGCTTTTGCAAGCCCCGCATACTCGCGTTTAACTTTTTGGATGATGGGGTTCTCGACAGTATAGTTTGAGTCCGGTGGGCCGTAACAGATAGTGGTAGCACTCATACCGCCTTTAACTCGCAACTCCTGTGACATAACCAAAACGGGCAGACCTCCTCCGTCAAGGTCTGTGCTGTCGATAACGTGTATGATGTCACCGGCTTCAACGGACGGATCTCCACGCCACTTTACTTCTAGTGGCATCAGAGTCAGACTTTTTATCTGTTCAAGCACCGAGGCGGCAACCGCTTCCGTCATATATGGATTTGTCGCCGAAATGCTAGTTCCCGTCCCGACAGTAATCGGATTATCTTCCGTTCCGGTGACAAGCGCCTGAATTGTGAATCGATCGTCGGCTGTCTTTTTCAAACCATTCTGATATTGAGCGTCAAGCCCTACAGTAATACCCTCTGAATATTTGCGAAAAACCAACTGACCTGTCGCGTCGAATTTCGCATTTGCACCGATTAGCCCTGCCAACCATCCCAATTGCTGACGGATTGTACCTGCATAAGGATTAGAAATTACCATCTCCGGGAAAGCGACTTCTGGAGCAGTGATATTTGCCTGTAGACAGATATCGGTCAGCATCGCATTTGGAGTAGCCGGGAAACTAATGGTAGGGGTATATTCGTCAGTCAGTGCCGCCATGCGGTCATAACCGGTGATCGTGAGACACAGGTTGCCGCTATTCTCTACGCCGTCAGAGGGGACGTAAAACACGCCTTTCGGGATGTATACAGTTCCGCCGTCTCCGGGGAGAATGACTCCGACAGAAGGGGCAAAATACGCCCCGTTTAGGGGAAGCGCGGGGGTCTGCTTATAAATCGTCACTTTGCATTGCGAAGAAAAAGACGCTCCGATCGTTACACCGTCCGATGATCCGCACTGTTCAGTAACAACGATTTCCTGAATTTCAGAAGCAGCAAGCTCACTGACACCGTTAAATGTGATTTTACTAGTAATACTTCTTCCCGGCGATTTACACGCTTCATGGAAGGATTCTGTCACAGTGTACATGGCGCTTCACCTTTCAATAAAATTCATGGATAGACTATTCCACAGATAGACCCCGTTGATGAGACTATACATAGGAGCAGTCCGGTCGCCCACATAAGCAGTCATGCTTCGAGTTTCTCCGGTCAGCGCATCGGGATATGAAACCGTGAAAAAGGTATCCGTGACGGCGTTCAGCAAAGTAGACATATCCGCTGCGGTCATTGGGGGCCACGAGAGAGTTAGTTTCCTTTTTACTGCAACCCGATCTCGAAATAGGTCGCCATTCTGATTTCGACCTGTCCCGTCAGCGTCAATGTCTTGGATGCTCCATGACAACTGAGCAGGGTCAGGCAGAGGGACAGAAGTCCCGTCTGCCTTTGTGATTGTAAGAATTGCCATAATTTCTCCTTACGCCAACAGTGGGCTAAATCCGGTTGCGCGGATGGCGGCATTGTTTTCGTCAACCATTTGCCTAAACAATTCTTTACCGTTCATCTGCACAATTACAGTGATCGGGCGACTGTTGCTCGAATTCGTTTCACCGCTTGCTCTCTGCACTGCCTCGTACACACCTTGCGATACAGATTCAACAATCTGATCGTTGTTTGCTACAGCCGTCTTTCTTCCAATACGTCCAACCATCTCAGCCCCTGCTTCACGCGCGATAAAGAGCTGCCCTTCATCCACAAAACCGCCATTAGCCAATCTTGGGATACTGACATAAGAGATGGTACTAATACCTCCGCCAACGATACTCAGCACTGAATTGACTTTCCCGATGAAGTTATTCAGCGGCCGGATAATACCGTTTAGCATTCGTTCCAGCAAACTAATCGCGCCATTTACCAACGCTCTAAAGGCTGAATTGATAGCGTCAACCACATTCGACTGGAACCACCCGCCGACTCCCGCGAATACGCCAGCGATTCTGTCCCAAAGCGAAACGAAAAATCCACCGACCGATGAACACATCGACTCGAATGCTGTTTGCACGGGGGCAATGATTTTGCTTTTAAACCAATCCGTCACAACGCCCCACTCAGCCTTAACCTTTGTCCATGAGGTCGTAAAAGAAGTAGCGATTTTAGTTCCGAGCGTTGAGAAGAAAGTATCGACCGGAGTGATTACTTTGGTGTTAAACCAATTACCTACGGTTGACCACAGTGCGCAAATGGAATTCCAAGCATTCGTGAAGAACTGGGCGATGTCCGCGCAAAGATTGCTGAAAAAGGTAGCAACACCGTTGACAATGTTGGGAATCAGAGTTCCAAGAAGAGTACCGCCCAGATTTGTGACTCCCTCGATGACACCAGAAACCCAACCCGTAAATCCCTTTACGAGTCCATCAATCACACCTGAAAAGATTTTGGAAATACCGGAACCGAAAGTGGCAAAGGATTTCTTAACCAAATCCAAATCACCAGTAAATACACCCTTCAAAAATTGTGCGAATCCCGTGAATATTTCAACGACACCGGTCATCGCAGTGACTACGCCGCCCAGCACACCAACCAGACCGTTAAATAGCCCGATCAAAGAACTTCCGACAACTGTGATTACTACTTCGCCGATGAAATTCATGAGACTACCGATAGTAGATTTCAGGCCATTCCAAAAGCCGTCAACCCAACCGAGTTTTTCACCTAGCTGATTCAGTTTGTCGTTGAGCGCCTGCAAGCGCTCTCCAACTTTCAGCTTCCCGAAGGTGTTTGCCACTGCCGATTTAATGTCGTTCCATCTCTCGATAAGAACCTTGAGAGTAGCAATGACTACTACCAAAATTGCAACAGCGGGAGCAGCGACCTTGGCAACCATCCCTAGTACAGACAAAAATCCTTTTACTCCGCCGCCAGCCGCGTTAAATTGTAAGGCAACTCCCGCGACACAACTTGCAAGTTTTGAAAGGATCGCCTGACCTGCGCCCGAACTGGCAAACGCGGCAAACTCCGCTTTCAACGTAGCGATTGCGGCAGTAACACTTTTCCCGATTTTCCAACCTGCGAATGCCGCCCCGATTGCCAGAGCGATCACCAAAAGTGGTTTTAGTTTATCTTTAATCTCATCAACACGGGTTTCTACCGCGTCGCCGAGAAAGTCATAGGTGGGGAGATCGAAGTCAAATCCACCCCCGCCAGCACCGCCAACACCTCCGCCCGATCCGGCATTGTTGTTCGAGGGAAGTACATTCAACTCGTCAAATCCGGCGATGTATTTCTTCAGCTCTTTAGCTGACCCGGCAGCGCTTCCGAGATTATCTGCCACCGCTCCCGTGCCGGATGCGAGTTTCCCAACGCCTGAATAGTCAACATCGGTCAAAGTAAAACCGAGAAGATTTGCGATAGCGTTTGCAATCTCTCGAATAGCTTTAACTACGGCAATTGCATAAGGAAGGATGGCGTTTAGAGCCGGAATGAAGATATTGCCGATTGCCCGTGATGCCTGTGTAAGCTGTGCCTGCAAGATACGAAGTTGGTTTGCGGGAGCTTGCAGTGTTCTCGCCATATCGCCTTGAGCGGTCGTTACCTGAGTCATAACGGCGTAGTATCTCAGCTCGGCCTTTTCTGCCTGCGTCATGTTTGCAACGCTTTCCTTGATACCAAGGTTCAAAGCGGTCTGTTCCAATCGTGCCTGCGACAAATCGTAGCCCAAGCGCCGCAGAGGTTCCAGCTCACCGGAAATACCGGACTGTAACTTCTGCATAGCGTCTTCAATGGAAATGTTGAAGAAAGAAGAAAGGTCATAACCCAACTGCGTCAGGTTTCGGCTCATGAGCTGCGCTCGTTCCGCCGTGTCGCCGAAGCCGGTCAGCAACGTGTTGAAAACGCCCTGATTGCGAAGCCACTGCGCCGGGTCAATACCCAAAACCTCGGACACCTTTTCAGCGTAGTTTTGAGCTTCGGCTGCATACTGGCCCAAGGCGACCGTGAACAGGTTCAGGTCTTCTTGGTACTTGTTGGACTCCGTGACCGCCTGTGCGATGAAATTACTGATTTTGCGGAAAACGACTGCGGCAGCCGCAACGTTCAACGCTTTCAATCCGCTCGTGAACTTCCCGGTAGTGGAGGTCGCCTTACTAACCGAAGCGTTGTATTTCTCCGTGCTGGTAATCAGCTTTTGGATTTTGAACGGGAACGCCGAAAAACCGTTGGACACCTTCTGCATTTCATCAGCAAAAGGCTTCATGGCGGCGGCAAGGTCTTTCATCTGCTGTGTGAACTTGTCAATATCCGCCGTTTTCAAATCCTCGATCACCTTCGGCAGCTTGGAAAGCTGATTGATAAAGGTGGTCATGTTGGCCTTACCCAACTCGGAAAGAGGGCGTAAACCGTTGGCAAGGGAAGTCAGCTTGTCGCCGTCCGTCCATTTTAGGCCAGCAAGAGCGGTGTTGATTGCCGTAAGCTGATTGGCAATGGATGAGGAAATCTTCACATTTCCAACTCGGCTCAGAGCGGTCAGCGCATTGACAAGCCGGGTGATCTTCTGCGAAGCGTCACCGCTGTTCAAGCCTTTCAGAGAATTGGAAAGCTCCCGAATACCCTGAGCGGTCTTGCTCAGACCCGTTGCGCCGCCGTTGGTAGCGGTTTTCAAACGATTGAGCGTGTTAATCAGGTTTTGAAGCCCTGCGACCGCCTGCGTACTGTCATTGACGATCTGAAACTCCAACCCCTGAATCTCCACATTGTCAGCCATTCATGTCACCGCCTTTCGCTTGAAACTTTTTATTGATCGACACCATAAAGGCTTCCATGTAGGCTTTCGCCTTTTCGTCATGTTTCTCTTGGATGGTTTTTCGTTTCTTGGTATCCGACTGCCCGAACAGTTCATACGGGCTATCACGATATGGAACAGGTTTCGTTCCTTTTTTCGCAAGAGAATGAAAAACCGGAGACGCATCAATGAGAGCCTCATAAACATATGCACCTTGAAGCCACGCCTCTTGATTTTGCAAATCTTGCTTAATTCGTGCCGCCTTTCGGTAATATTTCACCAAATCACAGTCCTGCTCCCAAAATTGTTCATAGGACATACCAATGGCGAGGTAATACGGAAAGACTTCGTAGAATTTTTCGGTGTAAGCAAAAAGGGCGGCTGGGCGTTGATCGCCGCCGCCCCCCTCGTTATCGGAAAGGCGGTCGCTTACCAACCGGCTTTCCAGCTCAGGTTTCCCTCGTTATCCTCCTGCTGCTCCGGGTCATCCAGAAGACTCAGCAGAGGTTCGTTATACATCTCCACCAGAGCGGAGATCAGCTCGTCCTTATGAGTCAGGCGAGCATAAATGTTGTCGATCACATCACGCTTCACAAAGCGATGGTGAGCGAGAAACGCACCGGCAAACAGTGCCGGGAGCATAGTCATCGGTTTGCGCTCCACTTCTTCGGCAACAAAGCCGCTTTTCTCCATCATCTCGACGGACTTGCGGGTATATTCCAGCGTGTAGGTGACGCCGGTAGTAGGGTCATTGATGGTCAACTGCTTTGCCATGACGAATCCTCCTTGTCAATATGGCGATTAGTGGTGTCTCAGGTCGCCGAAAAAGTGATGGGGGTAGACGGGGCAATGGTGATGTTCATATCTACCACTTCGTTTACACCAGCCCCTACGGGGTATACGGACAGCTCACCGTCAAAGGAAAACTTACCGTTAGAGCCATCGGGAGTGACCACACCGGAACTCTCCGTGCCGCCAAACCAAACTGCATAACTGACTTTCTTGCCTTCGAGAGCCTTGAGAGTCTGGAAATCAGTCAGTGTGTAGTTCGCGGTGAAGGACAGACCATCAAGAGACTGGATACCAGCGATGTAAGTCTGCATGTCATCACTCAGAGTGGTGGTTTCCAGCATTTCGGGTTCGCCGCCGAGGTCAGGAAACTCCTTGATGTCGATCAGCTTGCTCCAAGTCTCGCCGGAATCACCTTTCTTCATCAGAAAGGTTTTATAGGTCGAAATAGCCATTTTCATTTACCTCCTGTAAAGAGTAGTTCCATCTGTTTCGGCTTTGTACCGAGCCACCAGACGGTAGATTGTTGCGTTCTCCAAATTGGGAACAGGGGACAGAGAAATACGCCTGAAATTTTTGGCGTACATGAGATCGTCCACAAACCTCATGATCTTTCGGCAAACGGATTTCTTACTGCCTGCCTTATCGGAGTAGACATTCACCTCGTACATCAGCGTGGAGAACCTCTCCGTATCTCCACTGTCCATGTGAGCTTCCGTGGTGTAGTTATCCTGCTCCACCAAGCTCACATAGGGGAAACGGGTGGGAGCATTGACATACTCGCCGCTGACCAAGATACCGGGAAACTGCGCCCTCAGGGCTTCCGCAATCGGCGTGTAGATTTGACTCTCCACATCAATCATGAAAACACCTCCTTCGCAATTTCCGTGAGCCGGTCTTGTAGCTCTTTTACCGTTTCGTACATCGGCATATTGGCGGGGTTACCGTGGGTGATGACCACGAACCCCCCGTTCTTCTTTTCTTTCAGCACTCCGTTCGTGCCGGGATCGCCGTAATAACCCCAAGAGTGCTGCTTGCCGTGACCCTGACCGTATTCGCCCCGCTTCATACCGAGTTCTCCGGCTTCCGGGTGATCGTCCGGGTAGGTCACACCTGTACCAAACTCGATAAACAGGGTAGCCCCGCCTGTCGCCACTACCGCTCGAACATTGTTCCCACGGGATTCCACCGTCACGGAAACATCATTCGTGCCGTCATAAACGGCTTGCGAGAACTTGACAGAAGCTCTCTCCATGCCCTCCTGAGCCACCCGGTCGAGAAAGACCGCAGTCCGCTCTTGAAGCCGGTTCTTCCAGTTCTCGGTTTCCCGTATCAGCCGCTCAATCCCTCTCCCGGAGAGTGGAACATTGATTGCCTGATTCACGATACCGTCACCTTACTGACCGCATAGGAAATGGAATTAAGAGACTTAGCGACCCGGCGAACCATGTAATCGTAGAGCGGTTTCCCGTCCTCGTCATACTGAGGCTTCTTGTCGATGAACAGCACGGTATTCTCGTCAATGGGGCAGCTCAGGTCATCGGTGACGATCACCTTGTCGTACCCGGCGAAATTACCGAACTGCTCCACCTGAGCGGAGCCGGTCGCCGCCGAGATATTGGCGCTCATCGCCACAGCAGGCTTGTAGAACACGATTTCCTCACCAGTCTCGTTACCATACTCATCCTTGGCAGAAACCTTACGGTCATACAGCAGATACCAGAAGGGCGATTTGTTGCGGTTCAGCGTCTTCATGCTCAACCTCCCATTACGGAAGCAAAGGGAACGATGTCCCTCAGCAGCGTAGGCGGCACATCTCCGTCTTCGTAGGAACGGGAGATGCCATTCTCGCTGTGAGCGGTCTGGCCTTCGGCGCCCCGTTTGTTCAGCAGATACACAGCAATCTCCACCTGTACAAAACCGTACCGGTAGGGGACAAGCCGCGCATCCGGGTCATATGGATATGCCTTGCGGCACACCTTGTCACCAGCAATCGAGAGGTAGGTGGAAAGAATGCTCTCGTCTGTCTCGCCGGTCATGGCTTTCACCATTTTCAACTTCTCAGCGTCCGTCATACTTTCCACCTCCCGTCACGCTACCGGTTCCTCGGTTTTCTTACGAGACTTCTTGATAACCGGAATAGGATTTTCCTCGGACAGATTGAACTTGGTAATGATTTCCTCACGGGTGAGGGTTACGGGGTTGTCGAGGGTATCAACAACCACCGTACCCATCACCACAGAGGTACTTTCCAGTTCACGCCGAGTAATCACCTTGTCCTTTGCGGTAAAGCCTACGTTACGGAAGTGATCTCCCTCCCTCACATACACTTTTCCGTCAGAAACATAGAACATGGTGAACCTCCTTAGCCGTTGGTGATGATCTTCGCCAGAGCAATCGTCTTGGGGTCAGCCACGATAGACCAGTTGGCGGAAGCAGCAAGCTGATCGTCCGTGGGGGAAGCGGTGTAGCCGCTGTTGGGCTTGGTGAAGCTGAAACCGTTGGGGTGCAGGGTTTCACGGATACGAGTCACCAGAGCGTCATAGCCGCCGCCCTTGAGAGCATCACGGGTCAGCTCGGAAGGAACCTTCACAGGGGCAGGGGCGTACTGAATAGCGCCCAAACCGAGAACGTAGGTGGTGTAGGTTGCAGCCTTGGAACCATTCGCTGCGGTGGTGGGGCAGCCATCGTCCACGATCACGGTCATGCCGTTCACCATGCCGATACGCATGGGGCGCTCCACGCCGTTTGCGTCCGTGTACTTGAGGAAGTCCAGCAGTTTCAGGCCAGCCATGTTAGTGGCGACTTTGCTGTGCATAAACACAAGCTGGAAAGCGTCCTGATTGTCGCCCACGGCCTTCTGGATAGCGTCACCAATGGTGGTAGCGCCCATCTTGTTAGTGTCCGCAACAGTGGTGGACTCGGAAGACAGGTCGGTGGTGTGGTTCGCCCAACCTGCAAACTCACCGCTGCCAGTCACGCCAAAGACCGCATTGAGGATTTTCAGCATGATGGACTGGCGCTGCTTCTGCCAATACTTAGACACCTGAGCCACGATCTGCTGCATGGGGTCTGCACCGCTGTTGTAGTCAACGATGAAGTCCTTCTCCTTCCAGCCATGCGCACGACCGAACACAATGCCGTTCTGAGCGCCGCCAGCGGGGTCGGTCAGGGTGATATCGGTTGCGCCATCGTAGTTCTCAGGAGTACCGCCGATGACCTTGTAGAAGGGCAGGGTGTAGAAGTCAGAGCCGTTGGCGATCAGTCGCGCCAGTTCTGCATTCGGGGCGACAGCGCCACTCTCAAACATAGCGGTCAGGGTGGGGTCTTTCGCATTTGCCCAGTTGTAGTTAAACAGCTCAGGGTCAAACGGAAAACCGAGATAGGTAGCCATAATGTTTTACCTCCATAATTACTTCAAAATTGTCTGCCAGTCAGAATGTTCCTTTATGAACTCCAACTGGGATTTGGTGTCGAGTTTCAGAAAATCAGCCTTGGTCATCTCGCCACCCTTACCACCGGCAGGAGGCTTGGGGGTATCTTTCAGAACCTTGGCTTTTACATCTTTCTCATACTGTTCCAGAAACTTCTTCTGTGCGGCAAAGACCTTATCCATCTCACCGTTCGCCATAGCGGTAGCGGCTTCGGTTGCCAGCAGCTCAGGATAACCCTGTGCAGCGAAACTCGCCTTGTAACTGGAAACGGTCTTCTCCTTTTCCAATCCCGCCAGTTTGTTCTTCATTTCCTCGAACATCTGCTCATTTTCCAGCTTCTTGCGTTCTTCCTCAGAAAGCAGCTCATTATGTTTCTTCTTCCAAGACGCAAGCTCGGAAGCAGTCTTGTCAAAGACATCTTTCTTCACATAGCCGGTATAATCAGGGTCGGGAAAGTCATAGTTTGCGAGGGCTTCCACTTTCTGCTCTGCGGTCATATTCGCAAAGCCCTCAATGGTGGAAACATCAATCTTTGCCATACAATTGTTCCTTTCTGCGCTTTTTAGAGTGCATCTCCGCACTATACCTTTGTGTTTACGGTTCTCTCCGTTTTGTGATTTAAGGCTTCTCTGCCTATTCAACGCCTTACGGCGATTAAACCAAAAGAAAAAGGGCTACCAATACCTTTTCGGTATCAGTAGCCCGTAATGGCTGTCCCTACCGCCTATGCGATAGGCTGTTCATATTTCTTTTTACTGCTGACCGCCCACACAACCACTTTCTCGTTCCGCTGTGCGATCTCAACGGTCTTTCCCGTAGTCAAGATTTCTTCAATCTTTCTGATCGCCGCCGGGGTCAGGCGGATTTCCTTCTCCATCAGGATTAACCTCCTTCGGCTTGGTTGCGAGTTCAGCGGCCTTTTTCTCCTGTTCCTCAGCGTAATCCATACTCATACGATACGCGAGCTGTGGGTCGGAGAACATACCGCAGTGGGTAAAGGCCAGAATGGGAGCAATCTTGGGATTACTGAGCATAGTGGTCAATACGGTCGCTTTCTGAGAAATATTTTCATAATTGCGGCGAGTAAAGCGAACCTCTACGTCAGACAGCTTCAATTCCAAATCGCTCAGATCGGAACAGATGCGCAGAACCAGCTTCAAGAACTCTTTTTCGGAGAGCTTGAACATCAACTCGGAGTCTTTTGCTCTGGCTTCTGCCGCCGACCAACCGTCACGCATGATGACCGCAGAGCCGGTATCGCTGGTGGAAGTACCACCATTGCGGTTCGGCATACCACAGATCGTCAGCACCGTGTTATAGAGGTGATCGACCAGCGTTTGTGTTTGGCTCTGGTTCAGTTCAGATGTTAGATACTTGATTTCCGCTTTATACTGCGGGTCAATGTCCTTGAACTTAATCGCACCCTCGTCCCGCAGCTTGGCGAAATCATCGCCGAAAATGTCAACGTTGTGGAACAGCATGAGCGCCTGAACGAACTGTTCTACACCGTCAAGACGGTTGCTGTCCACAGTATTGATAGCGTCCAGCAAGGGAAGGACGATCTCGAAAGCACCCAACCGAGCGTTGTTCGCCGGGTATTCGATAATGGGAATACCGAGCGACTGAGCTTCTTCCCGGACGATCATACTCTGGTTTTCAACCTCGAAATAGCGGTCTTTCGTATAAATGCTGTAAATCACCGCACCGTCCGACCGCTGAATGTACTTCACACCCATTACGGGAGGTTCGCCGATGGAATTGGCATACACCACGAAAGCAAACCGAGGGTCGAGAGTGTAAATCTCGAAGGGAGCTTCATCGCTTTCCCTCTCAAACACACTGTCAGGAAGCACCATGCGATATGCCGTGCCGCAGATGTGAAACCAATCTGCCAGTTCCTTATCCTTTGCGGCCTTATCCTCGGAAAGGCAGTAACCGTTCAAAGTAGTGATTTTATCGGCAACCGACTTGCTGTCACTTCGGCTGACATACTGAATGGGTTCACCCATCAGATAGCCAACTTTGAAGGACACGATCTCATTGGCACGGTTCTCGACCACCGTATTTTTAATTTCCGGGCGAACTTCCTTCTGGCGGTTCAACACCGGCTGTCTACCCTTGTAGTAAGCGTAGAGGTACTCCATATCCGCCTTGTTCGACCAATGCGTGATAAGTGCCTTTCTCAACACTTCCAGAACATTGTCCCGTGTGATCTCTGTCACATCAGTAAAGATTTTCTTACGACCGAAATAACCCAAGACAGAATACCTCCCCTCTACCCATTTTCTCTCTTATCATTGTATCAAACTCTCCAATGCTTGTCAATAGTAAACTTTTAATTATACCATTCGCCACAACGAAAGTAAAGGACTCAAATAGGCCGTTTGAAAACCTCCACCTTACCACCGGACAGCATACGGATTTCGTTCTCCAATAGGGAGAGGGAGTCAGGAGCGTCATCGTGCGGAACCTTACCGGAGCGAGTGTATGTGGTCACTTCCTTCATGAAGTTCCAATACTGACTGCCCCGCTTGTAGGTAGAAGGGTGCTTGAAGTAGAAGTTCTTCTTGATATTGTCCGAAGCGAACTCAATACGGGTCTGCTTGTTGGAGATCGTGCGCTTCGTGCGGATACCAACAGAGTACCCACGCTCACGAATGATCTGGTCAACATCTCTGGCATAATATTGACCGGCGTTGTTGGACTCAAAAACCGCAGAAGCAACTTTATTTTCAATCAGGCACTTGGCGCATTCCGGCTTTGTCACCTCAGCGGGGGAGTCATCAAAGACAACATCGACGATATACACATCGCTGCCGTAAATCTTCGCCACCGGCATGGAGGTCGAGTCTGAACCACTTTCCGCCGTATCGCCAACGGCGATGATGGTGTCCGGGTCACGGTCTTTCGGTAGCTCAAAGAAATAGTTCAGCTCGTCCTTGTTGAACAGCAGACCCTTCGCTTCAAAGGGCTGCTGCTGGAACTCGCTTTCAAACTGCTCTGCGCTCAGAAGCTCCCGCTGCTCCCGAAAATAGGCGGTGGTAAAGACCTTCTTGCCCTCCCGCTCATACTCATAATTGCTCTCGTCCGTCACGAGATCGAGCGCGGGTATCTCAATCGCTCTCCAAGCCCAGCCCTCCCGCTGAGCGTGTTCCTGCACACGACCGATAGGGTCATACAGGGAATAGCGAGTGCCAGTAAAGACCATCGGCGTACCTTCAATGGCACGACCCATAATATCACCAGAGATCACTTCCCACTTGTCATCAAGCCGCTGGCGGTTCTTCGCTTCCTCACGACCCTCTACGCAGTCATCGAGGTAGAGGACATTGGTGGCTTCGGACAAGCCCACCTGTCGAGCGTCAATGGAACGACACATGATGGTGGGGAAACGGGACTTGCTTTTCAGGTTCACCGTCTTCGTGTCGGCGTTGGTCTGCACCAGCCGTGCGTCCGGGAATACATCGTAGAACAGATATTCATTTGGAACGGTCAGGTATTCCAGACAGCCGTTGTAGAAGCTCTTTACAAGGTCATCGCCTGTCCCTTCCATCAGGGTAGAGCGATCGGGGAACTTGCCGGAAATCATATTCACGAAATTGATGCCTGTTTGTGACTTACCCGCTCGTTTCGGCATGGAGATCGTCAAAAGGCGCAGCTTCCCGTCCAGAACATCTTGAAACCCCTGCACCATCGGCCTGAGATAGTGCTTACGGGGCGCATAAAACCGCTTTTCCGGCTTGCGGTCGAGTTCAATATAGGTCATGAAAGAGTCAAAATCATGGGGCGCTTCAAAGAGAAGACATCGCCGCCACTGTTCATAGAACTTCGCTCCGCCGCCACGGACTACCTGATCTGCGGAAAGCGCCAGCAGCTCCTTGTTTACCTTATGTGCCGCCGAGAAATCTTCGGTTTCCCACTCCCGGCATAGAGAAAAAAGGTCACTGTACGCTCCGTTATCTCCCGGTCTGCGGTCGATCACGGCTCGGATAGAGCCGGATAGTTTTTCATAATTCATGTGCATTTCCTTTCCAACAAAGAAACGAGCTACCCGTGTATTTCTACACAGATAGCCCGTCTTGGCTGTTACTCCTGCCCTTGCAGAAGCCGATTATAAAATTTTAGGAATGATAAACGCCAACACCAAAAGGATGAATATCACTTCGATCACAAAACCAATAAACTTGAAAAAATATTTCATTGGGCTATCATCTCACAATCTGACCACGACCCCGCGCTAAGACATTCCCCAATAAAGGTAATCGTGTCTCCGACTTTTACGGTTTTGAGATTATCTTCTTGCTCTTTCTCGAACTCAGCATAGAAAACAACAATAGTGTTATCAACTTTAGTTTCAAGAGTCAGGGTTGCTCCACCAGTAAGATTAAATAGGCCATCGTTCGTCATCCCATCGATCTTAGCCGTGATTTGATAACGATTATGCTTATACATATCATCTGCCACCAGCTCGTTATCTTTATAGGCTCTATAAATTTCATCGAAGGTGGCCGTACCCACTTCGTTCGTTAGAGGCTCTGGTGTAGGAGTAACTTCGATTTTGGAATCGCTATCCCCCGTTGGACCATCGTCTTGCCCGAAGATGGCGATTATCGAACTAATTGCGATAATAATTACGACAATCCAAAGCCAACGCCTTTTCTTCTTTGTCTTCATTCATCACCAGCTCCCTTCAAAATCGGCTCGTGAACACCCTTGACCCAATTCATGTTCCCGTATTTATACATACCTTCGTACAGAGGACGATTGCCGAGAATACTCTTGATGGTGGACACCTGAAACCGCTTGCCGGAACGGGTCTGGTATCCCGCCTTTTCAAGCAGCTCCGTGATACCCAGCATGGAAACGCCGTCCTCGTGCTTCTCGAAGATGAACTTTACGATAGGAGCTTCCTGCTCGTCAATGGTGAGAACACCATCAACCACCTTGTACCCGTAGGGGCGGCGACCACCGCTGTACCCACCGCAGGATGCCTTGATGGAACGCCCCTTGCCGGTTCGCAGAGCGATGTTCTTTCTCTCCTGCTCTGCCACGAATTGAAGCAGCGCACGGTAGATGTTGGCAAACTCGCTGCCCTCTGTGAAGCTCTCCTGCGTACTCAGAAGTTTGATGTTCTTCTTTTCCAGCACATACAGGTAGTAGAAGTACAGCTTGGTATCACGAGCCACACGGTCATTCTTGAATACAATCACCGCTTCATAGGGAGGATTGGTCACATCGTCCCCATAAAGGATTTCGTTCAGGCCGGGACGGTCATCTTTCGTACCGCTGATTTCATCAATCTTCCAGTCTACGATGTTATAGCCGTTGTCGTTGGCGTAGAGAAGAATGGCCTGCTTCTGAACCTCGATACCGTATTTGTCATCATCGGCCTGTCGTTCGGTAGAGACTCGGATATAGCCGATTGCATTTTTGAATGTCATCATAAGATCACCCCTTGCATATAAGATAGCATAGGTAAATGTAATTGTCAATAGGTAAGTGTAAATAAGCCTTTTTATTTTTTGCGGATTTTTCAGAAGTGCCTATCGAAAAGCGTCTTTTGTACGCAAATCGCCATTAGCCCCTTACCCGGCGTTGATCGCTGCGCCCATATCCCCCTCCCCCGTCACCCATTCACGCCGCACCAATCAGGCCGAAAACCGACACGAAAAAGGGCGAAAAATAACCGTCCCGGCGGGAACCGGGACGGCATTATTAATTTTTAATCGTTGTAAAACGCCTTATTAAAATTATTGTAATAACAAAGCAATATATTTTCCAATGTAACATTATCGCAACATTTTATATAAGCAGCGGCCTCTTTTTTATTAAAACCAAAAAGCCACATAACCGCGCCTATTATATCTTTCATGAAATAACCCCCTTCATTTGTTCATTTTCAAAATTTCGGCCAAAATTTGCACCGGCAGTAAAAGCAACAGGAGAATAATATACATACCTACACCACCTTATGCGTTTGCTCGCGCGTATTGCGTCCATGTAGGAGTATTATTTACCTCGTCCCGCATAACCTTTATAGCGGCATCTATAGCTTTGCAGGTTCCTTTATAATCGTTATACCCCGTACACCAACCCGGCGAACACTGAACCATACCAACCCCGGCGCATTCGATCAGGCATTTTTTCAGGCTTGTAATTTCTCGTTGTGCTGCACGTTTATCTTTCCACCCGTCAAACGCAACGGGATAATTATTTTCAATATCAAGGGTGAAACCCTCATAATAGCCCGGTTTAATCGTCACATGGAAATAATAGAACGAGTATTTTTCAAGAATGGCCGAAACATTCATTTCATCATCGGTATAATAGCTTTCGATCATATCGGAAATACAATCTTCCACTATCCCGCCGTATTCCTTGATTTGCTCTTGTACAGCTTCCATAAAATCTTGATCTTTTTCAAGATCGTATGCGGAATAAGGTTCAATGCCCATAGTGATATAATCACTGGTGAAATAATTTACAGCGCCCATAATTACACCTTCCCGCCGTTCATTCGGCTACGTAATTTTTCAACTTCTCTAAAATCATCGGTTACAAAATCCCCAACAAAACGACCGTTTTTCATAATATTACCCCGGTAAACGCAATCCAAATCATAAAAACTACAATTCAAGCCGGTACAATCTTTTATTTTATCGCCGTACCATAGATCAATATCTATTTTCTTGCCATGATACATGATTTAAACCCCCATTCTAATACATTCGTCGAGCGGGACTCTATACCCATGCACCCGGAAAAAAGCAGCCCCTGAGCGGGTATATTGTATCTTGCACCGGTGGAACGCTTTACCGCCACCCCACGCCCCGGAAACACAGTAAACATAATCGTCAATGCCGTATTCAATGCCCTTGATTTCAAGCCCATTCAAACCGCTATAATAAGCGATCGTTTCCCGGCTATCACAGTATTCCCGTTTATTCATAATCCGTTACCCCCCCCCTCAACACTCATAAATTTCTTGCATAATACCGTCAATTTCGTTGCAAACGTCCCAATTAAGCGGATATTCTTCACGATCCGCGCCCCATGCTAGTTTTACCGCCCGTCCAGCAGTATCGATCCAAACATTTGGCCCGCCCAACGTGACCCAAATTTTAGCGGATACGTACTCTTTCCGGCTGTCAATCGTAAATTCATAATCGAGTACGTCCGCCAAATAATCATACAAACCAATCTGATTTCCGTTATCGTCTACCATTTCCCCGGCTGCACATTCTTCGATTTCTTCTGCAATTCTCTTGCAATACTCACGATTATTCATTTCCGCACACCTCTTTTACAAATTCTTTTGCAAGGCTTTTCAGCATATCCCGTTGCCGGTCATAAGAAAGATCATAATTGTATCTAATTTTTTCGGCCTGTTTTTCGTACCGTTCCCGCAATTCATAGGACGGGCGGATAGACCCAAATGGGGCATATCCTGTCACAATAGCAATTCCGCCGCCAATATCGTAAATGTCCGCCGCCCATCCTTCCCGGCGTACCGTGTATGCAACCGGACTTTCATAATTCAAAAGGGTCTGCAATCCACAATAGGGGACACAAATAATTTTATTGTAATTCTCCCGGATTTCCTTTTGTGTTGTCTTGAATTTCATTTAATACACGCCCTTTATAATATAATATTCCGTTCCGTTTTCCCATTTTCGGCCTTGATACGCTGAAAACATATTTCACCGGTCTACATGGGGAAATGTACGGGGATTCACTTTTCAAGGTACATTTGCATTTACTGCCTTTGGGTAAATACAAGATAACACCATTGTGTTTACTTGTCAAGTGTAAATGCAAAATAAAATCAAGATTTTTTGTAAATTGGGCAAAAAACGCGGACCGGCAGCGCCCCAGGCGGACCGGCAGCGCCCCAGGCGGACCGGCAGCGCCCCAGGCGGACCGGCAGCGC
>ERZ809114.532-NODE-532-length-23304-cov-5.335498_pt1 | contig 23304 bp, 20 predicted proteins | sample MGYA00520519_ERZ809114 | MGnify/ENA primary metagenome ERZ809114 (study PRJEB31570, sample SAMEA3212991) | Homo sapiens | biome: human-gut; feature: human gut; material: fecal | place: Sweden | collected 2011 ...
AAAGCACTATCATAATATGATTTTCTAATCAATGTGTCTGCATAAGCCAAAATTTTATCCTGACTATTTGTCGGACGTGGAATACAAGAAATGAATCCAACACCTATAAGCAACAAAACATACAATATATTTTTCATAATCTCACCAAATGATACACCGTCCCCCTATTTGACTTTTTACAAGGAATATCCAATTTCTTCAGCGAACGGCCGAAGTACCCTATTTTGCTGACCGACAGTTTATCGCGGGTTTTCTGCTGTAGATAATTGAATATCTCCATTGCGGTCAGCCATTCCCCTTCCCGTTCTTCTTCCGCCACCCGGAAATAGCAGTGGAAAAGCTGTTCGAGCGGACTGATCTGTTCAAAATCCCGGTTGGTTTCTTTCAGGATAGCTTCGTCCTCATCATTCAACCAGTAGCGCTCACCTTTATAAATGGCATCCATGGCTTGAGCATACAATTGCTTGTAGTTGATGGTGACATTCGTATCAATAGGTGCAGTCACTTCGATACAGATAAAACGGCGCCTACCACTGGGATCGGTAAGCAGGTCCATCTGATTACTGGTACCTATAAACGAGGCATAACGGCGCACCTCCTGAATGGTAGAACCGTAGGGTTTCCGCAAATTTGCCACAGGTTTCTGCAAAAGATGTTTCAGAAAGCCCTGCTGATTGGAGCTAATCTGATCAAACTCATCCAGATTCACCAACAGAAAACGTCCCAGATAACGCTCCGCATCCTGTTTGCTCTTAAAATCAAGACTATCCGTATATCCGAAACGCAGTTCAGGTGGCAAAATAATGCGACAATAGGTAGATTTACGATACCCCTGCGCACCGACCAATAATGGCGACGTACTGTTTCCGTGCTGGCGATCAAGCCCACGCCAATGTGCCACCATACTGAGAAACCAGCGGTAGAACAGCTCCCTCCAATACGGATTATTGCACGGCACAAGATCGGCAAGCGCCCGAATGCGGTCTTTTCCGTCCCAATGCCCCACATTACAAAGGTATTCTTCAACAGGATTGTACAAAGACACATACTCTGATGTCAAATAACGCTCCACGTCACGGTCCCAGGCACGAATCCCCTCTTTCAGGGCATTAATCGCCACCGTATTGCGTACCCTCCGATCCACCGGTCTGAAATAGAAATGAATGGAATCACGCTGACGATATTCCAAATCGTTCAACACCGTGTTATAACGAAACTCATAGCGCCGTTCCATAAACTCTTCCAGACGCAGAGCGGTATCCTGCTCCGGAGTCAAAATAGTTTTAGAGCCAAAGCCCTTAGACTCTTGGTAAATATTATGAACCATGGTACGTACCGTTTGCTCCTCTGCCTGTGCATAATAATGAATGATCGTCTGCCTCACAACTTCCTCTTCCGGTATGCCCGCCTTATAGCAATACTCCGCAAGGCGGACAAGCAACGGTTGGAGATTATCTCCCCGTCGCCAGTTCTCCATATCCCGGAGCGCCTTATCGAGGGCAGTTTCAAAAAGCATGGTGAAGGTCTGCGACGTTTCAAACCCAGGTTCCAGCCTCAGCAACGGATTTTTCTCAGCCAACTGCCGTTGCCGGAAGGTCTGTTCGCCGGGCATGGAGAATGGCTGTTCCAGACAGAAAGGTACCGCATGAGGATTGTATCCGGGATGTTCATCAAGCGTCATCCGGCAGCTTTGCATCAGTGAAGGCTCTTTCAAGGCAATGGGAAACGGGAACAACGGCTGATAGCAACTCACCGCCAAGCGATAGGCATGGGCATGAAACAGCGCAGCTTCCTGTTCGCGCTTCGGCAAGTTTCCATCCGGTAAGGCGAAACACACCCATATCTTCACACTCCTTCCACTGGAACCGCAAAAAGCGGCAAACGTTTGAGGAAGCAGCATCGCCTGACGTTTCACCAGTTCAGCTTCCGCCAATCCAGCTAGCTTCTTCACTTCAAGCTGAACCAGCCCATTGTATTGTTTCATTCTTCGCCCTCCGTCTTTAGTGCGGGCATACTCCACGGCAGGATAGATACGTGGAAGTTTGTCAATATAGGCAAATGTGGAATCCGTACCTTCCAACTGAGGCATAACAGTTCGTAACCCAGTTACGTATCCACCTCTGGTTTCCGTTTTCATCTTCTCCATCAGCACATCGGCATCATAAATGGTCATCATCTCTCTGCCTGTATCTTTGTCATGTCTTATTGAAGTGATTTTCATATCATTATCTGTTATGAATTTTATTTATATAGTATAATTCCTTTAAGGAGTTACAAAGATACTGTTCCTAAAAGCGAAAGTCAAGTATTTGAGCATATTATTCTGCATTTATTTCAAAAAAGTTCAGCCCATCCATTTGACAGCAAAAGCTTCAATAATAATTGAGAAATAAACAGGGAATCACTTGACTTTTCCCTGCTTATTTTGTATCTTTGTAGTAAGTCCTATTGGGTGTTAACCTTGGTTGACAGGCTTTCTGTTTAGCATTGGCCAGCTCAACCTGAGAGCGCAGCACGTCAACCTTGGCTAACAAGCCGATCAACCAACGTTGACAGACCTGTTAACCAAGGTTGACATCCAATCATACCTAAGAGTAAACGGGATGTTCCTTAGGAGGAAACAGAATAGTCCCTAATGTAAAACAAATTAATACCTTATAATTAAAACAAGCAACTATGGCAATCTTATTTGAATGGTACGAAAACCCGGTGGCTCCCAACCAGCCACAAGAAGAAACAAAACTTCATGCACGCATCACCCTGAATGGAAAAACAGGAACTGACCGATTGCGACGCAAAATCCAGGAACGTTGTTCACTGACGGAAACAGATGTATCCGCCGTGCTCGACGCTCTGTCTCATGCGATGGGTGAAGAACTGGCAGAAGGTAGGCAGGTACATCTGGATGGTATCGGTTACTTCCACCCTACACTGACCTGCACGGAAGAAATAAAAGAAGATACAAAACGGAAGAATACGAAAGTAAGGCTGAAAGGCATCAGATTTCGGGCCGATCAGGATCTGAGGAGTGAAATCGGAAATGTGAAACTGAAGAATATAAAACACAATGGACACTCCAACAAATTATCGGACGAAGAAATAGACCGCCGACTGACCATCTACTTCAGTCAACACCACATGATGACAAGAAGTGACTTTCAAAGGATATGCGGCATGATGAAATCGACTGCAATGGGGCATATCCGCCGTTTACGCGGGGAAGGAAAGCTAAAAAACATCGGATTACAGACTCATCCAATATATGCGCCAAACGTGGGATATTACGGTATAACAGAAGAAGTTACAATGTAAAACTGCAAAAATCAGGCGTGAGAGTAAACCACTTACTCTCACGCTGTTTCCTACTCTCACTCACACTTAACATTCTAATTATAAACTATTTATTCCCAAAGTGAGAGTAGTGAGAGTAAATTGATACTAACTTTTAATTGTAACTTAAGCAATCAGTAAATTATTGTTAATTCCCCTTTCATACATCGAACCATGTTTCAAAGATTATGTTGTTACAAATGAACAGCAACCTTAATTATGAATTTAAAACAATGAGTTATGAAGAAGAGAATTAAATTTTTAAAGAAAGAATTGCTACTACGCTAATAAACGGGATTCGCGAAAAGCAAACAATAAATATGCAACCTAACCCTCCCGCTTTATTCCTGAAAAGAGCAAACAAATAAACTACTTCAGGGCATATAATATTTTTATTGTATCAACCATTAATGCATTTTAATTATGAAAAAATCAATTATTTTATCAGCATTTGTTTTGGCAGCATTGACTGCAAGTGCCCAGACTACCGTACAAGGCAGCAAATTTACAGACAATTGGTCTGTAGAACTAAAAACCGGTATTATAACTCCTGTAAGCCACAGTGCTTTCTTCAAGAATGCCCGCCCGGCTTTGGGAATTGAGTTTACCAAGCAACTGACTCCTGTTTTCGGACTGGGGATTCAAGGCATGGGATATATAAACACCTCGAACAGCAAGACAGCTTTCGATGCCTCAGACCTTAGTTTATTGGGTAAGGTCAACCTGATGAACCTGTTCGCAGGCTATACAGGTACTCCGCGCATATTCGAAGTAGAGGCCGTAGCTGGTGCGGGATGGCTGCACTACTACATCCTGGAGATATGAATTCCTGGTCCAGCCGTTTCGGAATGAACTTCAACTTCAATCTCGGAGAAGCTAAAGCTTGGACGATAGGAGTCAAACCGGCACTGGTATATGATATGCAAGGCGAACACAACCGTAGCCGATTCAATGTGAACAATGCCGCCTTTGAACTAACGGCAGGTGTAGCTTACCACTTTGGTGGTAGCAACGGAAGCCATCACTTCACCTTGGCTAAACTCTATGATCCGGCCGAGATAAGCGACTTGAACAATTCTATCAATAATCTTCGCTCACAAGTGAATGAGAAGAATGGTCAGATCAATGTTGACGCACAGAAGATCAGTGCATTGCAACAAGAGGTCAACAATTTACAGAATCGGGCAGTTCCTGTTGAAACAATAGTGGAAACCAGCCGTATTCCGGAATCCATTGTTACTTTCAGGCAAGGTAAATCTACAGTCGATGCCTCTCAGTTGCCAAATGTGGAACGTGTGGCTTCTTACATGAAGAAACACGCAAATACAACAGTAGTGATTAAGGGATACGCTTCACCGGAAGGTAGTGCCGAAGTCAACGCAAGAATAGCTAAAGCGCGTGCTGAAGCAGTAAAGACAATCTTGGTGAATAAGTATAAAATCAACCCGTCACGTATTACTGCCGAAGGTCAGGGAGTGGGTGACATGTTCACAGAACCGGATTGGAACCGGGTTAGTATCTGTTCTATTATTGAAGATGCCAAATAAACAAAATTAAAAATGGCCTACTTGTGCTTAAGCATAGGTAGGCCATTTTTTTATTCTATTATTTAAAGTATACTACAGGATGATTCAACATAGAAATCTGACTGTCTTTCAGTTTCAATACTTTCTTCGCATCATACACATAGCTCCCTTCGGGTAATATCACGTATAGATGATTTCTGATAAAAACAAAAAACTCTTCTCTTCGAAAAATCTGAAAAACAGAAAAAAAGCATTATACTTGCAATCTAAAAACACACTAATAGCTGACTAAGATTATCATGTTATTAAATCTAACAGAAGAACAAATCATACAATTAGCCCCGGATGCAGCCTCCGTAAAAGCCGGAAAAGGGTTGGCGACAAGAGCCAAGTGGGTGTTGCTGGAACACAGTGACCGTGCTATCTGGGGGCATTGCCAGGGAAGTGGGAAAACTCCATACCAGACCGTAATCGATACAAAAAACGTAGCATTCAAATGTTCGTGCCCCAGCCGGAAGTTCCCATGCAAGCATGGATTGGGACTCTTATTTCTATATGCCGCACAGGCTGAGCTGTTCAAAGAAGCGAACGAACCGGAATGGGTGACTTCCTGGCTTTCCAAGCGGGAAGAAAAAGCCGAGAAGAAGGAACAGAAAACCAAAAGCGACACGCCTGTAGATGAAGCGGCACAAGCCAAACGTCAGGCTATGCGCCACCAAAAGGTGCTGAACGGTATTGATGAACTGGAAATTTGGCTGAAAGACCTGCTACGCAACGGATTAATCAATATACCGGAACGGGCTTATACTCTTTTCGACGGTATTGCCCGCCGTATGGTCGACGCCCAAGCTCCCGGACTTGCCAATCGATTAAAAGCCATTCAGGAAATAAACTTCTACGAGGAAAGTTGGAAATACAAGTTAACCGACCAACTCGGAAAACTCTACCTCCTGATGAAGAGTTACCGGAACCTGGACCTGCAACCGGAAGAATGGCAACAGGAAATCCGCACACAGATAGGTTATCCGCAAGCAAAAGAAGATGTGCTGGCGGGTGAAACAATTACCGACCAGTGGCTGGTACTCCATAAGAAGAGTCAGAAGATAAACGAGCTGAATAATGATATTTACTGGTTATACGGATGCCTGAGCAATCGCTTCGCCATCTATCTCAGTTTCACAGCTCCCGGAACCTTGGCGGAATTCAATCTTGTTCCCGGCAGTACCTACGACGGAAAACTCTGTTATTATAAAGGAGTGGGCAGTTTTCGCGCCTTGTTCAAAGAATGTGAATTATCCGAAGAAGCGGTTACCCCGCATTTCTGTGCGAATCTGCAAGAAGCAACTGCCCGATACAGAGAAGTCCTGCAACAGAACCCATTTGCCGAAAATGTACCTGTATTAGTAGAAAATCTGCGACTGGCTGTTCAAAGGAAACAACTCTGTGTGCAGGATACAAACAACGAACTGATGCCTGTGCAGATGCAGGATATCACCCGAACAGACATCCTGTCCATCACGGGTGGAAAGCCGTTTGCCGCCTTCTTTCTGGCAGACGCCAATTGCTGGGAGCTAAATTCAATGTGGTATCAATCTGACTATTATATTTGGAGAGATGAACGTAACTGAACCAATCATAAATGCAGCTTTACTGGGAACTGCTACCAAAGAATTCACCCCGTCCGGCTTCCCGGAAGCACTGGAAGAGAACTTCTGCCTCCTTCAGGAAAAAGCCGAAGATACGGAAGACGCTTTCTATCAGATAGCAGCGTTAACCTTCGCCTATCAGCGTGCCGGAACAGAACCGCAGTCCGCCGAAGAAACCACTGCCATCAGTGAGGCTCCGGAAGACAGTCTGCCTTACTTCGACCGTTCCGTTGGCGAAATGCTCGTCCAAATGGTGAACGAGCGCAACCGATACCTCTTATTATATGCTTACCGGAAAGCAGTACAATGCAACAAGCTGATTCCACCTTTCTATCTGCGCCCGTTAATCTTCCGAGCCTACGACCGCAATAACCCCGACAAGCACGAAGAACAGTCATTGCTCTCTTTGCTGACAGGAAACCGTGGTCGCTGGCTACTCCCGCACATGGAACTTCCCGACTGGGGAGACACCGGAAACGAGACTTGGGAAACGGCTTCGCACGAAGAACGGAAACGGATGTTGCAACGTCTGAGAAAGGAAACCCCGGAACAAGGACTTGCCTTGTTGCAAACCGAATTGAAAAATGAGTCCGCCGCCCACCGTGACGAACTGATACAATGCCTACGCACCAATCTGAGTAAAGCGGATGAAAACTTCTTGCAAGAGATTGTCACTACCGACCGAAGCAGTAATGTAAAAGAAACTGCCCGTCGCCTGTTATGCAGTCTGCCCGACTCAGAACTGGTAAAAACATACTGTGACCTGCTGCGTGGAAAACTTCATTATAAAATGTTACTGGGCTGGTCATACGATAAAATCACCTTTACACCTGAAATGAAGAAATTGGGCTTGGAAGAGGTCAGTTCCAACAAAAAAGAAAAAGACGAAGAGTTTCTGCTCCGTCAGCTCGCCGAACGTGTACCGCTCAGTTTCTGGGCAGAGTTCTACGACTGTTCACCGGAGAAAGCCGCCGCAAAACTGGCAAAGAAACCACCATTCGGTTCCTACTTCAACTTATGCCAGCCGATAGAAAACTTCGGTGACAATCTGTGGGCGTATCAAACCCTGAAAGAAAATTCAAATGAAGCCTACGCCTCTTCGCTGATGGGATTACTGACACCGGAGCAACGGGAGGAAATCAACTTCCAGACAGACAGCAAGAGCAATTATATTCCCGAATCCTGGTATAATGCGGACGGAACTCAATGGGGAATAAAATTCTCCACACGAGCTTTGCAAAGATTGTTCCATAGTAATTATTACTATTATCCGAAAGAGATGGCAGAGCGTCTGTCACTGTACTTTCCTCCGGAGATGTTGCCTAAAGTGGAACAACAGGCAATGGCATACGATGCCGACCATGCCATTGCCAAATTCTGCCGACTGACAGCGGAATATATGAGAATGAAAGAGAAAATAAATACCATGTTCAATGACAATAAATAATACAAAACAATATGAGTACTTTACTTAGACAACATGCCGAACAGCAATTCGCAGAAGAACTGCACGAACTGAAAAAAAATGAAACAAACTCAGTTCCCGAAAACTGGGAGATGTCTCCGCAATCGGTAGTCACCTACCTGATGGGTGGCAAACTGAAGAACGGATTCAAGGTTTCACCTAAATACATAGGTAACCGTCGCCTAATGGAGATAGCAGTAGCTACCCTGGTAACAGACCGCGCATTGCTGCTATACGGACTTCCCGGTACAGCAAAGAGCTGGGTGAGCGAACATATCGCTGCGGCCATCTCCGGCAATTCCACGCTGATAGTGCAAGGTACTGCCGGAACAGGAGAAGAGGCGATTCGCTACGGATGGAACTATGCCCGCCTGCTGGCGGAAGGGCCGAGTGAAGGGGCTTTGGTGCAAACACCGATTATGAAAGCAATGCAAGAGGGCAAGATAGGACGTATCGAAGAGTTGACCCGTATCGGTTCGGACGTGCAGGATACGCTGATTACGATTCTTTCTGAAAAGACGCTTCCCGTTCCTGAATTGAATAAGGAGGTACAGGCAATACGGGGATTCAATATCATTGCTACTGCCAACAACCGCGATAAAGGAGTCAATGATTTATCAAGCGCTTTGAAACGTCGTTTCAACACCGTTATCCTGCCCCTACCGGATAGCATTGATGAAGAAATAGATATTGTGCGCCGCCGTGTGGAGAGCTTTGAAAAGGTGATGCAGCTTCCGGCAGAAAGACCTGCCCTTGAAGAAATCCGCCGGGTAGTTACCATCTTCCGCGAACTGCGCCAGGGAGCTACCAATGACGGAAAGACGAAACTGAAAACCCCAAGCGGAACGTTGAGTACGGCTGAGGCTATCTCCGTGGTGAATAACGGTCTGGCTATGGCAGGTTATTTCGGAGACGGGCAGATACATGCCGAAGACCTTGTTTCGGGGATTCTGGGTGCAGTGGTGAAAGACCCCGTACAGGATAAAGTGGTATGGCAGGAGTATATGGAAACGGTTGTGAAGAACCGCGATGGATGGAAAGATATTTACCGGGCTTCAAGAGATATGATTTAACGTGAGTTACTCTATAAACCATCTGTTAATCAAATAAAATCTTAATGAACTAAAAGACTCAAAAAATGTCCATTCATTTATTAGGAATAAGACACCACGGTCCCGGTTCGTGCCGGAATGTACTGGAATACTTGCAGGAGCTAAAACCTGACCTCATCCTTCTGGAAGGTCCGGCAGAAGCTGAGACATTGCTTCCATGTGCATTGAGCGAGCAAATGGAACCGCCCGTTGCCCTGCTTGCCTATCAACCCGACCAGCCGCAGAATGCTGTGTTCTATCCGTTCGCCGAATTCTCTCCGGAGTGGCAGACGATATGCTATGCAATGCGCAATGAAGTGCCGTTGCGTTTCTTCGATCTGCCCCTGACACATTCTATGGCGCTGAATCAGAAAACCGCGGAAAAAGAAAAAGACGAAACGCCGCAGGACGAACCGGAAGGACAAAAGACGGCACAGGAAGTTATTGCTGAAACGGAAACAAACATTCAAGAAGCGGAAATAAGTGCAAAAGAACAGGAAACTGCCTCCGAAACCGAAGAGGAAACCACCGATATATACAAAGACCCTTTCGACTATCTGGCGGAAGCCGCCGGATATACGGATGGCGAATGTTGGTGGGAAACTACCATCGAGCACCGTAAAGACAGTGCCGACGTATTTCTGGCAGTGCAAGAAGCGGTCACCGCACTACGTGAAGAACTTCCCAAACAGACCTCTCCCCGCGACCTGCTCCGTGAAGCCTGGATGCGCAAGATGATACGTGCGGCACAGAAAGAGAACTTCAAGCGTATCGCCGTGGTTTGTGGTGCCTGGCATGTGCCTGCACTTGAAAATATGCCCAAAGTGAAAGAAGACAATGAACTGCTGAAAGGACTCGCCAAAGTAAAAGTGGAATGTACCTGGATACCCTGGACCTACGACCGCCTCTCCTTCCGCAGCGGGTATGGAGCGGGAATAGAGTCTCCCGGCTGGTATCATTATCTCTGGCATCATCCCGAAGATGACGGTACCCTCTGGATCAGTCAGGCCGCCTCGCTTTTCCGCAAGAAGAACATGGATATTTCAGTGGCCCACGTCATCGAAACGGTTCGTCTGGCACAGGTGACGGCTGCTTTGCGTAACCTCCCCGCCCCTTCGCTAGCAGAGTTCAACGAAGCCATCACCACCGTCATGGGCTTTGGCGACGACATCCTCCTGCAAATCATCAAAGAAGAACTTATCATCAGCGACCGTTTGGGACGCGTTCCAGACAATGTTCCCAAAGTTCCCCTGCTGGTAGATGTGGAAAAGACGCAAAAGCGGCTGCGCGTTCCGTTTACCGCTGAAATCAAAGAACTGACGCTCGACCTTCGTAAACCGAACGATCTGGAAAGAAGTATCTTCTTCCACCGCCTGCACCTTTTAGAAATAGATTGGGCCATCCCGGGCAGTTCCGACGGTAAAGGTACGTTCAAGGAAAAATGGACGCTTTACCACAAACCGGAACAGATCATCAGCATCATCGAAAAAGCCATCTGGGGAAATACACTGGAAGAAGCCACCCAAAAGTATCTACTCAAACAGACCGGAGAGATAAGGCACATTCCGGAACTCACCCATCTGCTCGACCGGGTGATTCCCGCCAATCTACCGGATTTAGTAGATGCCATGACCGTGCAACTCGACCGTCTTTCGGCTGCCTCTACCGATATTATCGAAATGATGGAAGCCGTTCCCGACCTGGTCAGCATCGTCCGCTATGGCAATGTGCGCAATCTGGATTTCTCCAAAGTAGGCAATATGCTTCATGCCATGATTGCCCGTATCCTTGCAGGTGGCGTGCTTGTCTGCATCAATGTCGATGAAGAGGCGGCGGCGGATATTCTCAACAAACTGGTGTCTACGGACTATGCGGTATCTACCCTTAACGATCCGGAACTGAACACCATGTGGCTTGAATTTATTCGCCAGGTGCGTACTTCCGTCAATGTGCATCCGTTGCTGTCCGGCTATGCCACACGCTTACTGAACGACAAAGGGGACATCTCATCGGAAGAGGCACAGAACACCCTCAGTTACTATTCTTCTGTCGGCAACGCTCCGGCAGACATGGCATACTGGTTCGAAGGATTTCTCCGTTCTTCCGGCGCCATCCTGCTGTTGGACGATAACCTCTGGAATCTTGTGAACAACTGGGTATGTGGGCAGGATAAGGAGACTTTCATGGAACTGCTGCCCATATTGAAACGCACATTCAGTGAGTTCACCCCACCGGAACGCCGTAAGCTGGGCGAGAAGGCCAAAGCAAGCGGTGCAGGCGGCATACAGACGCAGACGGTCACAGTCTCCGCCCACAATGAAGCGGAAGCTGCCAAAGTAATCCCGCTGATCCGCCAATTATTAGGAATTGAAACGAAGTAAAGAGTAAACTATGGAAGAAGAATATCTGAAAAGATGGCGCCTGATATTGGGTGGAAACGAGGCCGACGGTACAGGCATCACGCTGACGCAGGAAGAGCAACGCATCGACCAGTCTCTGGAAGCTGTGTACGACAGTGACCGGCGCGGCGGACTCGGCTCGTCCGCCCCGAAAGTAAGCCGTTGGCTGGGAGACATCCGCGAGTTTTTCCCGCAGACGGTGGTACAAGTTATCCAACGCGATGCCATCAAACGACTAAACATCACCTCACTGCTGACGGAAAAGGAAATGCTGGAAACCGTAGTGCCGGATGTGCATCTGGTAGCTACGCTGATGTCGCTCAGCCGTGTAATCCCGGAAAAGAACAAGGATATGGCACGGCAGGTAGTCCGCAAAGTGGTGGATGAACTGTTGCGCAAACTCTCCGCCCCTACCCAACAGGCTGTAACGGGAGCACTCAATCGTTCTGCCCGCCGGAGAAATCCGCGTTATAACGAAATAGACTGGAAAACCACCATCACCAAGAACCTGAAAAATTATCAGCCGGAATATAAGACGATTATTCCGGAAATGCGCATCGGTTACGGCAGGAAGCGGAAAGCGATGAAAGACATCATCCTCTGCCTGGACCAGAGCGGTTCAATGGGAACATCGGTGATTTATTCCGGAATATTCGGCTCGGTGCTGGCTTCCATTCCGGCAGTAAGCACGCGGATGGTGGTATTTGATACAACAGTTGTAGACCTGACCGACGATTTGCAAGACCCGGTAGACCTTCTCTTTGGTGTGCAGCTGGGTGGAGGTACGGACATTGCCCGTGCCCTGACCTATTGCCAGGGAGTGATTACCCGTCCGCAGGATACGGTACTGGTGCTGGTTACCGACTTGTATGAAGGTGGCGATGCCCGGGAAATGCGCAAGAAGTTCGTATCTTTAGTGAACAGTGGTGTGCAACTTATCGTGCTGCCTGCACTGAATGACGACGGCGCCCCCTCTTACGACAAGAACCATGCGGAGTTTCTGGCAAATATCGGTGTACCGACTTTCGCTTGTACACCCGATAAATTTCCCGACCTCATGGCGGTAGCACTTAGCAAACAAGATTTAGGGATGTGGATATCGCAGAACATCAAAAGCACTTAGTTCTGTGAAAGCCTGTATTCATTAGGAGCTACCCCCACCAGTTTGCGGAACAGGTTGCTGAAATATTGCACGCTTGAAAAGCCCAATATTTCAGCAACCGAACTAACGGTATTCTCATTGGCGGACAACATTCTCTTGGCTATCTCTATCCTTTTCAACTGGAAATATTCGTCCAGGTTCTTCCCCGTTTCAAACTTCAACAGGTCCATAAAATAGCGTGGCGACAAGTGAAGCAGATTTGCACAATACTTTACGGTCGGCAATATCTTGGTCTTCAACTGCCCGGAGCGGATATATTCATCCAGCAGCGTATCCATTTTGCACAATATTGTCTTATTCGCCTCATTCCGCGTAATGAACTGGCGTTCGTAAAAGCGGGAACAATAATCCAGCAGCAATTCTATATATCTTGAAATCAGAACCTTGCTATGGCAGTCTATTGCATGCTTTAGTTCCTGCTCAATATTGCAGAAACACTCCACAGCTTTCGTTTTCTCACGCAACGACAGATGCAACGCTTCATTGGGACTGTAAAAGAAGAACGGACAATGCCTGACGTGCTGCTCCAAAGAGGTATTACACAGAAAGTCCGGATGGAATGCCAGCAGCCAACCTTTTTGGGGAAGAACCTTCCTGTCATTCATATCGATAGATGCTCCCGGAGCCAGAAACAACAAGGTGGCATTGGAATAGTCGTAATACTTACGTCCATAGATATAGTCGCAACATTCACTTTCCAGCAATAACAGGGTGTAAAAGTCGAACTTGATGGTATGTTGCATCACGTTGGCTTTGGATAAGTCGATAGCACTCACCAGCGGATGCAGTGTCTTGTTGCCCAGGCAACAATTACACTGATGTACGGTCTCTATATTCAATATATCCTTTTTCAAAGCTATGAATTTTGCAGTCGGTATTCGTTCGGGGTGCAGCCTACGCGCTTCTTAAACAGGCGGTTCAGGTGCTGCGGATACTGAAATCCCAGCCTGTAAGCAATCTCGCTGATGGTTTCTTCCGCTCCGAGGATATGCTCTTTGGCCAGTTCGATAATCTTTGTCTGTATATGTTCCTGGGGTGTTTTCCCGGTTTCCTTCTTAATCATATCACCAAAGTAATTGGGAGAAAGATAAATCCTGTCTGCGAAATATTTCACTGACGGTAATCCCTCCTGCATCGGAAGACCACTCTGGAAATATTCATCCAACAGTTGTTCGAACTTCGTCAAGGCATCTTTATTCGCATTGCTGCGGGTGATGAACTGGCGTTCATAGAAACGCATGCAATAGTTGAGCAAGAGTTCTATGTTCATTGCAATCAATGACTTGCTATGCTTGTCTATGGGATGTTCCAGTTCGATGCTGATTTTCTTCAGGCAGTCCATCACGGTTTCTTTTTCCTGATCGGACAGGTGTAAAGCCTCATGCACTGCATAAGAGAAGAAGGTATAGTTCTTTATCGTTTTCCCAAGTGAAGTCCCGTGAATCAAATCGGGATGAAAGACGAGACCGTAAACGGGCTGGCTGATTTGGTCACCAACCGTACTCACACTAATCGTCTGTCCGGGTGCAAAACAGACAATAGTACCTTCCTGATAGTCATAAGACTGGCGGCCATACTTAATATCACAAGTCTTTGCCAACTTCAGAAAAAGTGCGTAAACACCATAATGCATTTGTATTTGATTGACCGCCCGCGTCGCTTTCGTAAGGTCGACAACGCTTACCAAAGGGTGCAATGTTTCAAGTCCGTACAAATTGTTGTACTGGTCCACATTATCCAGATTTATAACCTTTTCCATAATCCTAAGTCTTTGAACAGCAGCAAAGATATGAATTATTTTTCAGAATAATAAGGTGTCTGTAATAAGGGTTATACTATCTGTAATTGGGGTATAACTTTCATTCATTACATACATTAATGATAAGACATGAAGCGAATGCTAAAGCAGTACTATCTTCATTCTCCTCCTCCGATGGAGGAGGAGAATTGAGATACTCTATTTACTCAATATTGAAACACTCATTTACCTCATAACCCTACAAAAATGAGTGAGATGCTTTCTGTTTATTTATTTAAATTTCTTACCAATTAAGCGACGAAATGTAACAGTTTGATTATGAGCACATATAAATAGGGACTATCTCAGTCGTATACTTAGGGTACCTCAGTCGTATACCGAGATACCCTAAGTATACGACTGAGGTACCCTAAATATATGTTCCAGGTTAGATATTTGCTTTTCGTAAAAGAATATTTCTTTGTCATTTGGTTCATATCGAAAAAAGAAGAAGCAGAAACAGTAAAAAGGGTTATTCAATCTGTAATCCGGGTATCCTGCAATAACATGAAGACAGCTAATTTTGCAGCATCCGATAGTTCCCTATGGAGAACCATTAAAACGATTACAAATTAAATAACTGAAAGACGTATGAATACAAGAATGAATTTTTCTTTTTACAACCCTACCCGCATCCTCTTCGGCGCAGGCGAACTGAACACTCTGTACAAGCAGACAATGCCCGGCAAGAAAGCCCTGCTTTTGATTTCAAATGGTAAGTCGACCAAGGTCAACGGTTCGCTCGACCGCACGATTGAACAATTGGAAAAGGCCGGCATAGAGTATGCCATCTTCGACAAGATTATGGAAAACCCGTACAAAAGCGTCGTCATGGAAGGAGCCGCTTTTGCCAAAGAAAATACCTGCGATTTTATTCTGGCTCTCGGAGGAGGTGCCGTACTCGATGCATCAGTCGCAATAGCGGCAATGGCAACGAATCCGGGCGACTTATGGGATTATGTTTTTGGCGGCACCGGCAAAGCAATGCCACTGAAAAATCTGGGCTTGCCCATAGTTACCATTGCCACAACTTCAGGAACAGGCTCCGAAATCAACTGTTGGGGCGTTATCTCCAATCCTGACACGAATGAGAAAATCGGTTTCGGCGCACCGGAACTGACTCCCGTCCTTGCCATCGTAGACCCGGAACTGATGCGAACCGTCCCCGCCAAATATACGGCATACCAAGGATTCGATGCTTTGTTCCACAACACAGAGGTAATGATAAGCAACGGTGTAAATATCCTGAGCGAAGCCATCGCCTTGTCCGCCATCGAGAATATCACGAAATACCTTCCGCGTGCAGTCAGAGACGGAAATGATATGGAAGCAAGAGAACGCGTCGCATACGGCAGCACAATGGCAGGCATCAGCATGCAACTGACAAGCACCACGGCCGAACATTCCATGGAACACTCCATGAGTGCCTACCATCATAATCTTCCTCACGGCGCAGGGCTGATTATGATTTCCAAAGCTTTCTATGAGTTCTTCATTGAGCGTCATGCCTGCGACGAACAGTTCATCAAAATGGCAAAAGCAATGGGCATTGAAAATGCCGACAAGCCGGAAGATTTCATCACGGCACTTGTCAAATTGCAGGAGGATTGCGGTGTGGCCGATTTGAAGATGAGCGATTACGGATTCAAGAAAGAAGAGTCCATGACGCTTGCCCGAGGTGCCCGCTCCATGCAGGGAGGATTATTCCTTGCCAATCCTTGCGAAATGACGGATGAAGATTGCGCGGGAATCTTCGACAAATCCTATCGTTGATGGATGGATGGGCGAACCTTATAAGTCATGCCAGTGTTTTTAATATAAATATACGCTTCAAAGTCTGACGAATATAATTAATATCAAGAAGAAAAAAGATGAAAGTATTACTGATAAATGGAAGTCCCCGGAAAAACGGAAATACACATTTGGCTTTATCGGAGGTAGCAAAGGCGCTGAATGAAAACGGAGTAGAAACAGAAATCATTTCTATCGGAACAAAAGCCGTACAAGGTTGCATAGCCTGCAACCGCTGTACTGAATTGGGACGGTGTATCTTTAAAGACGAATTGTACAACAACATCCGCCAGAAACTGGAAGAAGGTATTGACGGACTGGTAGTAGGCTCACCGACCTATTACGCTGGTCCCAATGGTTCGCTGTGCGCCCTGTTAGACCGTCTTTTCTATTCAAGCTCGGAGTTGATGGAGTACAAACCAGCTACGGCAATAGCTGTTTGCCGGAGAGGTGGAGCCAGTGCTACTCTTGACAGATTGAATAAGTATTTCACAATAAACCATATGCCTGTTGTTTCTTCCCAATATTGGAATATCATTCATGGAATGATGCCGGGCGATGTCCTGCAAGATGCGGAAGGATTACAGACTATGCGAATGTTAGGCAGAAATATGGCCTGGTTATTGAAAAATACGGCTGACGGGCAGAAGCACCCGGAAGCAGAACCTTTGGTACGGACAAACTTTATCCGTTAATTGAAATCATAATAGAACCATTGAGTTCTCACAGAGAAGCGTAAACAGACTGAAACGATGTGTTTCCATAGTCTGTTTGCGCTTTTATTTTCAGAATAAAGGGGGTAATAGCTATCTATTTATTCTCCAGCATCCCATAATCTGTAATTCGGGTTATCACTCCCGTAATCTATCTACCAAGATTTGTATGAGTTCTTCCGTACTTTGCAGTATAGAAATCAATGTATCAAAGAACCATATAATTTATGAGACAGACTAATAGATTGAAACCCGATTCGGGTGCTTTGCTCGTATTCATCCTTACCGCAGGAGTCTTCGGAATCATCAATACGGAAATGGGAGTGATTGGAATCCTCCCCCTGATAGCCGAGCATTTCCATGTAACCGTTCCCGAAGCAGGATGGACGGTCAGTATATTCGCATTGGTAGTGGCTATATCAGCCCCCATTATGCCGCTACTTTTCTCGGGCATAAACCGGAAAAAAGTCATGCTGCTGGCACTGGGAGTCTTCACACTGAGCAACATTATTTCGATGCTTACCTCCAACTTTACCCTACTACTGATAACCCGTGCCCTTCCGGCTTTCCTTCATCCTGTATATGTATCGATGGCTTTCACGGTAGCGGCCGCATCTGTCAGCAAAGAGAAAGCTCCGAAGGCTGTAGCCAAAGTCTTCATCGGAGTATCCGCCGGCATGGTATTGGGTGTACCGGTGACCAGCTACATAGCGAGTGAGGTGTCGTTTACAATGGGAATGATGTTTTTCACGGTGGTGAATGCGCTGGTATTTGTGGCCACCATCCTTTTCATACCCTCCATGCCCGTTAAAGAAAAGCTATCTTACGGTACGCAACTCAATGTGCTGAAAAAGAAGATTATCTGGTATTCCATTATTGCTGTCACCCTGATAAACGGTGCTTTATTCGGATTCTTCAGTTATATGTCTGATTATCTGAGAACGGTTACGGAAGTTTCTTATAGTGTCATCAGCGTCCTGCTGCTGATATACGGGCTTGCCAATATTATCGGAAACGTCATTGCAGGAAAACAGTTAGCCACCAACCCGATACGCAGCATGACTTTCATTCCGTTCGCACTATTCACCCTTTATATATGTATATTCATTTTAGGGGAATGGCTTGCGGCAATGGCTGTCATTATCCTGATTCTGGGTATCCTGGCAGGATACGGGCAAAACACCATGCAGTATATGATAACCGAAGCCGCTCCCGAAGTTCCGGATTTCGCTAACGGCTTGTTCCTATTATCAGCCAATCTGGGCACAACGGTAGGTGCGGCAGCTTGCGGAGCATTTATCACTTTCTTCGATACACGCTATTCCGTAATCGGTTCTTTGCTGTTTCTTGCGGTCAGCATAATATTCGTTGTTCTGAGAATTCGCACGGTGCAATCTTCGAAAACAATAAAACTGAAAGTCGTAGCACAATGAAGCTTTTTTAAATAAGCGATTATAAAAGAAGTATTTGTCTATGTTTTCTGTATACAATGCGATAATCTGTAATTTGGGTTATTATGTCTGTAATCCATCTACAAAGAGTATCACTTTTACACCGTAATTTTGCAATGTAAGTAATAGACATCAATTCTCATTAATCATTCACCCAAAGAAAATATGAAAAAGATATTATTTTCAGTAGTGGCATCCTTTATGATGCTCGGTGTAGGTAGTGCTTCGGCACAAACCGATGCAGACAATTTCTACAAAAGTGATTTAGTAAACATGGAGAAAGTATCCTTCTCCAACCAGTACAAAATGAAAGTGGCCGGAAACCTTTTCCTGCCCAAAGATATGAAAGCAGGAGAAACGTATCCCGCAATCATCGTCGGGCACCCGATGGGAGCAGTCAAGGAACAAAGTGCAAACCTCTATGCGATCAAGATGGCCGAACGCGGTTTCGTCACCCTCGCCATCGACCTGTCCTTTTGGGGAGAGAGTGAAGGAGAACCGCGCAACACCGTCTCCCCGGAAATCTACGCGGAAGACTTCAGCGCAGCAGTCGATTTCCTCGGTACACGCCCGTTCGTCGACCGCAAACGTATCGGCGTAATCGGTATCTGCGGCAGTGGAAGTTTCGCCATCAGTGCGGCAAAAATCGATCCGCGCCTGAAAGCCATTGCAACCATCAGCATGTATAATATGGGTACAGCAAGCCGCAACGGACTGAAACACGCACTGACCCTGGAACAAAGGAAACAAATCATTGCCGAAGCCGCCGAACAACGTTATGTAGAATTTCTAGGCGGAGAAACGAAATATACCGGCGGCACCGTACACGAACTGACGGCAAACTCCTCTCCGATTGAACGCGAGTTTTATGAATTCTACCGTACAGAACGCGGAGAATTCACCCCCGAAGGTGCAACGTCCCTGACCACCACGCACCCCACCCTGGCAAGCAACACGAAGTTCATGAACTTCTATCCGTTTGCCGATATCGAAACCATCTCACCGCGCCCCATGCTTTTCATCACCGGAGAGAATGCACACTCACGCGAATTCAGCGAAGACGCCTACAGCAAGGCTGCCGAACCCAAAGAATTATACATCGTGCCCGGTGCAGGCCATGTGGACCTTTACGACCGGGTCAGCCTCATCCCTTTCGACAAGCTGGATTCTTTCTTTAAGGAATACCTGAACATAATACCGTGAAGATTATGAAATATTACTTAGTACTCATTTTTATGACGTTGACATTGTCCGTTTGGGGCACATCATGCAGCGACGACGCCCCTATACCCGAAACAGGGCAGCAGATACCTCCGGGAAGTACGGACGATGATGATCCTCCGGTTAATCCCGGTAATGACGACGATGATGACGATAACCCTATGAGCAACAATCTTAAAATAACAGTCGGCTCCGCCTCATTCAATGCCACACTGGAAAACAATGCGGCGGCAACAGCCTTCAAGGCATTACTGCCTATGACCATAAACATGTCCGAACTGAACGGCAACGAAAAGTACTTCTACCTATCGGGAAACCTGCCTACCGCATCTTCCAACCCGGGAACCATCCGCACGGGCGACCTGATGCTTTACGGCGGCTCCTGTCTGGTACTTTTCTATGAGACTTTTTCAACATCCTACAGCTACACTCGCCTGGGGCGTGTAAATAACCCTTCGGGACTGGCATCCGCCCTCGGTTCGGGCAGTGTAACCGTAACATTCGAACTACAATAAAAACAAAGAAATTATGGAAATTATCAAAGACAAAGAATTCGGAGGCGAACGCCCTCTGTTTGCCACTCACGACCTCCAACTGGAAAATGTAACCATCCATGCAGGCGAGTCCGCACTGAAAGAATGTAGCAATATTGTGGCAGTGAACTGCCGCTTCGAAGGGAAATACCCATACTGGCACAACAATGGCTTCACCATAAAGAACTGTTTCTTCACAGAAGGTGCCCGTGCCGCACTTTGGTACTCGCAGAATGTACAAATGACGGATACCGTAGTGGAAGCACCGAAGATGTTCCGCGAAATGGACGGCATAAAACTGGAAAACGTGCAACTTCCCAATGCCTTGGAAACCCTTTGGTTTTGCCGCAATGTAGAACTCAGAAACGTACAGATTGACAAAGCCGATTACCTGTTCATACACGGTGAGAACATACGCATTGAAAATTACAGCCAGAACGGCAACTACTCATTCCAGTATTGCAAAAACGTGGAAATCCGCAATGCCATCATCAACTCCAAAGACGCCTTCTGGAATACGGAAAACGTAACGGTGTATGATTCCGAACTGAATGGCGAATATCTGGGCTGGCATTCCAGAAACCTGCGTCTGGTGAACTGCAAAATTTCAGGCACGCAACCACTCTGTTATGCCCACGACCTGATTATAGAAAACTGCACAATGGCCGACGATGCCGACCTTGCATTTGAATACAGCAGTCTCCAGGCCACCATCAAAGGTCCGGTTCACAGCATAAAGAATCCACGCACGGGAAGCATCACGGCCGAAAGTTACGGAGCCGTCATCATAGACGAGAACATCAAGGCCCCCGGCAATTGCAAACTGAAACTTTGGGACGACCAGACCTGTTTTGACGAAACGCAAGAAGAGATGCAATATGCAGCACAACTTTGATGAAATCATTCCACGCCGGGGCACGAATTCCTATAAATGGGATTCTGCCACTCCCCCGGGTGTACTGCCGATGTGGGTAGCCGATATGGATTTCCGCACAGCACCCGCCGTGACGGAAGTGTTAAAAAGGCGGGTGGAGCATGGCATCTTCGGATACGTCCGTGTGCCCGATGCTTACTACAATGCAACGATCAACTGGTTCAAAAGACGCCACGACTGGAGAATAGAAAAAGAGTGGATTATCTATACCTCCGGAGTAGTACCGGCGCTGTCGGCAATCATAAAAGCCCTGACCAGCCCCGGCGACAAAGTCCTGGTACAGACTCCGGTGTATAATTGTTTCTTTTCGTCCATACGAAACAATGGATGTGAAATCGTTTCCAATCCACTGATTTATGAAAACGAAACTTACCGGATTGATTTCGATGACTTGGAGAAGAAGGTTGCCGATAGTAAAGTCAGACTCCTGCTATTGTGCAACCCTCACAATCCTGCCGGAAGAGTATGGAGCCGAGAGGAACTGGTACGCATCGGCGAGATTTGCCTCCAGAATCATGTAACGGTAGTAGCGGATGAAATTCATTGTGAACTGGTTTTTCCGGGATATACCTATACGCCTTTCGCCTCCATATCGCAGGAGTTCCTGATGAATTCCGTCACTTGCATTTCCCCCAGCAAGGCGTTCAACCTGGCAGGAGTCCAGATTGCCAACATCGTGTCCGCTGATACCGATGTACGCAAGAAGATAGACAAAGCCATCAATATAAACGAAGTCTGCGACGTAAATCCATTCGGAGTAGAAGCTTTGATAGCCGCCTATAATGAAGGGGAAGAATGGCTGGAAGAACTGAAAAGGTATTTGTTCGATAATTATAATTACCTGAGGAGTTTCTTCGCCGAACATCTGCCGGAGTTTCCCGTAACGAAGTTGGAAGGTACTTACCTGGTGTGGGTGGATTGTTCCGCATTAAAGCGTACCTCGGAAGATATAGTGACCTCGCTATTGGAACAAGGAAAACTCTGGCTGAACGAAGGCAGCATGTACGGAGACACCGGAGAAGGCTTTGTCCGCATCAACATAGCCTGCCCCCGGCAAGTATTAACAGAAGGTTTAGAAAGGTTTAGGCAATGGAAGAACCGAATAAAGCAAACAGGAACATAACCGGTATCATTACCGGCTATTTCCTTATCTATGTAGTCTGGGGATCTACCTATTTCTTCATAGGTGTAGCATTAAAGGACCTGCCTCCTTTTCTGCTCGGAGCTTTACGGTTTACGGCCGCCGCACTTATACTTCTCAGCATATGCCATTTACGGGGAGAGAAAATATTCAGGAGAAGCCTGATAAAGCGCTCTGCCGTCAGCGGAATTGTATTGCTGTTCATAGATATGGCCGTAGTGATGCTGGCACAACGCTACTTAACCAGTAGCCTGGTAGCTATCATCGCTTCTTCCACCGCACTCTGGATTCTGCTGTTGGATGCCCCAATGTGGAAAACTAATCTCCGCAATCCTCTTACAATCGCAGGTGGAATCATCGGTTTCGGGGGCGTCATTTTGCTTTATTTGGAACAACTCAATGCAGCAAACCTGCATCCGCACAGTGAACGCGGAATCTTACTTCTTATTTTCGGATGCATATCCTGGGCACTGGGCACCTTGTATGCCAAATACCGTTCTTCCCGCGAAGAAGAAGTAAATGCGTTTGCCGGTTCAGGCTGGCAGATGCTTTTCGCCAGTGGTATGTTCTGGATTTGCAATGCTGTGAACGGAGATATGCAAAGGACCGACTTGTTGAATGTTTCATCTGCAAGCTGGCTGTCACTGGCTTATCTGATATTCTTCGGTTCCCTGCTTGCCTATTCTGCCTACGTCTGGCTGCTGAAAGTGCGGCCTGCGGCAGAAGTCGGCACCCACGCCTATGTCAATCCGTTCATTGCCGTACTTTTAGGAGTAACCATGGGAAACGAACAAGTGACCTTCATCCAATTGGGCGGACTGTTCATCATACTACTGGGAGTCATGCTGATAAGCAGGAAACAGAAGAAGAAACAACCACCCGAACCCATATAAACGTCTCCGTTTTCTCCGGATAGAAAGGAAGAGAAAGAGTGATAAGGTGGTAAGGTGATAGGGTGATAAAGTAGCTACGCTATATATCGCAGAGATTTGTCAGAATTTATCAACAGCAATACAGGTTTTTATAACTTTCTGATTATCAACATCATTAAACCACGCCCTATTCAGTATACGACTGAACCCTATTAAGTATACGACTGAATG